>Ga0157366_1000165_pt1 | contig 33782 bp, 30 predicted proteins | sample AttbisABBM1_FD_113149 | JGI IMG/M metagenome (GOLD analysis project Ga0157366, IMG submission 113149) | Fungus gardens microbial communities from leaf cutter ant in Botucatu, State of São Paulo, Brazil - Atta bisphaerica ABBM1 | ecosystem: Host-associated > Fungi > Mycelium > Unclassified ...
AAAGCAGGGCTACTTCAAACCGAATGGCGACACCAGCCAGGAAAGCTTTTGCATCATGATCCCGCCGCCGAACGTCACCGGTAGCTTGCACATGGGTCACGCCTTCCAGCAAACCATCATGGACACCATGATCCGTTACCAGCGCATGCAGGGCAAAAACACCCTGTGGCAGGCGGGCACGGACCACGCGGGCATCGCCACGCAGATGGTGGTTGAGCGCAAGATTGCGGCTGAAGAGGGCAAAACGCGCCAGGATTATGGCCGCGATGCGTTCATCGAAAAAATCTGGGAGTGGAAAGCGGAATCCGGCGGCACCATTACCCGCCAGATGCGTCGCCTCGGTAACTCCGTTGACTGGGAGCGCGAGCGCTTCACGATGGACGAGGGCCTCTCCAACGCCGTTAAAGAGGTATTTGTTCGCCTCTACAAAGAGAACCTGATCTACCGTGGCAAACGCCTGGTGAACTGGGACCCGAAACTGCGCACCGCGATCTCCGATCTGGAAGTGGAAAACCGCGAGAGCAAAGGCTCGATGTGGCATATCCGCTATCCGCTGGCGGATGGCGCTAAAACCGCCGACGGCAAAGATTACCTGGTCGTCGCCACCACCCGTCCGGAAACCCTGCTGGGCGACACCGGCGTGGCCGTGAACCCGGAAGATCCGCACTATAAAGATCTGATCGGCAAATTCGTGATGCTGCCGCTGGTTGGCCGCCTGATCCCGATCGTCGGCGACGAACACGCGGACATGGAAAAAGGCACCGGCTGCGTCAAAATCACTCCGGCTCATGACTTCAACGACTACGAAGTCGGCCGCCGTCATCGCTTACCGATGATCAACATCCTGACCTTTGACGGCGATATCCGCGACCGCGCTCAGGTGTATGACACCAACGGCGAAGCCAGCGATGTCTGCTCCGACGACATCCCGGCCGCCTTCCAGGGCATGGAACGCTTTGCCGCGCGCAAAGCGATTGTCGCCGCGGTGGATGAACTGGGCCTGCTGGATGAGATCAAACCGCACGACCTGACCGTTCCTTACGGTGACCGTGGCGGCGTGGTGATTGAACCGATGCTGACCGACCAGTGGTATGTGCGTACCGCCCCGCTGGCGAAAGTGGCGGTTGAAGCGGTTGAGAACGGTGATATCCAGTTCGTGCCGAAGCAGTACGAAAACATGTACTTCTCCTGGATGCGCGATATTCAGGACTGGTGTATCTCCCGTCAGCTGTGGTGGGGTCACCGCATCCCGGCGTGGTATGACAACGACGGGAACGTCTACGTCGGCCGCACCGAAGACGAAGTGCGCGCGGAAAACAACCTGGCCGCCGATGTGGCGCTGCGTCAGGATGATGACGTGCTGGACACCTGGTTCTCCTCAGGCCTGTGGACCTTCTCTACCCTGGGCTGGCCGGAGAACACCGAAGCGCTGCGCACCTTCCATCCGACCAGCGTGCTGGTCAGCGGCTTCGACATTATCTTCTTCTGGATTGCCCGCATGATCATGCTGACCATGCACTTCATCAAAGATGAAAATGGCAAACCGCAGGTGCCGTTTAAAACCGTCTACATGACCGGTCTGATCCGTGATGAAGAGGGTCAGAAGATGTCAAAATCCAAGGGCAACGTGATTGACCCGCTGGATATGGTTGACGGCATCTCGCTGGAAGCGCTGCTGGAAAAACGTACCGGCAACATGATGCAGCCGCAGCTGGCCGAGAAGATCCGCAAACGTACCGAGAAGCAGTTCCCGAACGGCATCGAGCCATCAGGCACCGATGCGCTGCGCTTTACGCTGGCGGCACTGGCCTCAACCGGTCGCGACATCAACTGGGACATGAAGCGCCTGGAAGGGTATCGCAACTTCTGTAACAAGCTGTGGAACGCCAGCCGCTTTGTGCTGATGAATACCGAAGAGCAGGATTGCGGACAGAATGGCGGCGAGATGACGCTGTCGCTGGCGGATCGCTGGATCCTGACCGAGTTTAACCACACGGTGAAAGCCTACCGTGAAGCGCTGGATACCTATCGCTTCGATATCGCGGCGAACATCCTGTATGACTTCACCTGGAACCAGTTCTGTGACTGGTATCTGGAGCTGACCAAGCCGGTTATGAACAGTGGCAGTGAAGCGGAGCTGCGTGGCACCCGTCACACGCTGGTTCACGTACTGGAAGCGCTGCTGCGCCTGGCGCACCCGATCATTCCGTTTATCACGGAAACCATCTGGCAGCGCGTGAAAGGCCTGAAAAACATCAGCGATGACACCATCATGCTGCAGCCGTTCCCGCAGTTTGATGCCGCCAAGGAAGATGCGGAAGCGAAAGCCGATATCGAGTGGATGAAGCAGGCGATCGTTGCCGTGCGTAATATCCGTGCGGAGATGAACATTGCGCCGAGCAAGCCGCTGGATGTGCTGCTGCGTGACTGTTCACCGGCTGCCCAGCGCCGCGTTGAAGAGAACCGTAACTTCCTGTCACGCCTGGCGCGTCTGGAAAGCCTGACCATTCTGCCGGCAGGCGAGAAAGGTCCGGTTTCGGTCACTAAAATTGTGGAAGGCGCAGAGCTGCTGATCCCGATGGCGGATCTGGTCGACAAAACCGCTGAGCTGGAGCGTCTGGCGAAAGAACTGGTTAAGCTGGATGTGGAAATCGAGAAGATCGAGACCAAGCTGGCGAACGAAGGCTTTGTTTCACGCGCGCCGGAAGCCGTGGTGGCGAAAGAGCGCGAGCGCGTGGCAGACCTGCAACAATCAAAAGCAAAACTGATTGAACAGCAGGCGGTCATTGCGGCACTCTGATTAACAGTTTGCTCTGAAAAAACCCCGCGCAAGAGCGCGGGTTTTTTTATAGGTGAATAAGCAAGATATAGGGTTATCCCGATTCAGGCTAAAAAATAACGCCAGTTTCCCTGCGCTATCTGCACTGCCTGTTTGCGAATTAACGTCATGATAGCAATATTCAGATCAGTAAATTCAGAGTTTTGATTTCGGCAAAAGGCGTTACGTGTTAGTTAAATAAGAAAGAAAAAGATCGGGGTCAATCTGTCAATAACCCGCCGCCATCGGTTTTATTCAGGCTGCATCGTATTATTCAGATGCGTGACAGCCGCATTTAAAACCGTCATACATCTCTCTTTCCAGTACCCCCCGGAGTTTAATTTACTGAGCGCAGCCGTGCTTTTCGCAACATAAAGCAATACTTCATCCCGCGCTGGCTCAATAAATGGCACACCACAAATGGCATTAACATTTTCTTCATTGAGAAACATCAATACCTTTGCAGGGTTTGCAGGCAGGGCATAGGCCATAGCGATGTTTAAACCTTCCTGAAAAGAGGTTTGCCCTAAGAAAGGCGAACGAGTAAGAACCGGGTAGAGTCCTATCCAGTAAGCGCGTCCTTCTGAAAGATAGGCCGTTATCTGTTCATAATCTTTTTCAGAAAGTTGAGTACTGTCGTTACTGCGCGATGCCGTCAGGACTTTGTCTGCTAAAACTTCCTCTGAGGATTTAATCTCCGCTGATGAACACATCAAAGAGAATAAAGCAATTGCCACAACAAATGGCCATTTCATTTCAAAGCTTCCTTTTTTAAAAATATTATTTTTATCGCTTTTTGAAGCGCTCAACTTACCGAAGCAAAGCCAGATAGCGTTGATTTGCATCAACGAACAAAGACAGTTCTCAATACAAAGACAGCCTTATTTTCAGAAATGCGAGAAGAAAGCACTTTTATTCATAAGGCGGGTAATCATTAAAAGTAAAAAGAATTCCTGCATCGTAGTCAGAAATGTAAATGGCATTAAAAGCGTCTGAGGATTATCAGTAATATTGCTTTTAGATGACGATAATGTTACTTCTGGTAAATGTCTAACCGATTCGCATAACCCAACCCCAACATGATTCCTGACTCTCAACACCTCCAGGTGCGGCCGATTACTGCCGCCGATAATCCGCATATCGCTCATGTCATCCGCGTTGTTTCGGCGGAATTTGGGCTGACGGCTGACAAGGGCTATACCGTCTCCGATCCCCAGCTCGACCAGCTGTTTGAGCTCTACAGTGCCGATCAGAGCGCCTACTGGATTGTTGAGTATCAGGGCAAGGTGGTGGGCGGCGGAGGCGTGGCGCCTCTCGCCTGCAGTGCGCCAGACATCTGCGAACTGCAGAAAATGTACTTCCTGCCCGTGGTGCGCGGCCAGGGCCTGGCGCGCGAGCTGGCGCTGCGGGCGATGGATCATGCACGCAGCCACGGCTTCCGTCGCTGCTACCTTGAAACCACCGCCAGCCTCACCCGCGCCATCAGACTCTATGAGTCGCTGGGCTTTGCGCATATCGAGGGCGCGATGGGCTGCACCGGCCATGTGGATTGCGAAGTGCGCATGCTGAAGACCTTATAAACCGCGCTCCACGTAACGCATATCGTTGATGGACTCGATTTTGAACTGCCCGTTATCGGTGTAGCGCAGCAGCGTCACGCTGGCATTCTTAAGCTGCTCGCGTAACGAAGTATCGCCCAGCGCCTGCAGCAGCGTGGTGATAGCCATACCGTGACTGACCACCAGCACATTGCCTCCGCCCTGCTGCTGCGCCTGCTTCGCGATTGCCGTAATACTCTCCACCATGCGCTTAGCTACCTGCTGATAGGTTTCGGCCTGGCCGGAGGATTTAACCCCTGGCAGCGATGGCGTGCCTGCGGCTTCCGCCTCATGAATCGCATCGATCATCCTGTCCATCTGAATTTTACCGGCGCTGAATGCCTCCAGCAGCGCCGTGTCGGAGGGATAACCCGCCTGAAGGGCGGCAGCGGTAATCAGATTTTTATCCAGATCGCCTTCATAAAGGCCAAATCCCACCTCGCGCAGCCCTTTCATCTCCTTCAGCACAGGCGGGTTTTTCCAGTTCTTCATCACCAGCTGCGCGGTTTCTCTCGCCCGACCCGAATCGCTGGACCAGGCCGCGACGAAGGGCAACGGCTGTAAACCCCGCCCCAGTTGCTCTGCAACCGCAGCCCCGGAAGCGGTTAGCGGCGTATCGGCCCATCCCTGAGCGCGATGCACCGTGTTAAACATGGTCTTGCCATGCCGGGTCACATAGAGCATCACATCCGCGGCCCAGGCGGAGCCGGCAGTGCTGACGGAGATGAGGGCAATTAACATCAGGGTTTTTAGTTTCGCTTTCATTTTACTCTCCGGGTTAAAAAAGATTGAATTTATATTGAATGACCACTTCGGCGGATAAACTGCGGGAGCGCTGAAATTTTCCCTGACTATTCAGGCGCGGAGTCTCTTTACTGTTTTTGTATGACCAGCCATAACCGGTCAGCGTAAACAGCGTCAGATTTTTAAAGGAGGGATGCTGATTACTGAACTGATTAATTAATGAAACCTCGCCGGTTCGCACAAGGTTATTACGATAATGGAACTGACCATAATTAAGCTGTATTCCGCTGCTGATCCCTTTTGCAATTTCATACTGACTCAGAGAGACCAGCGCCAGCTCTCTGTCACGCATATAATCTTTGCCCGCGGAGGTCAGTGAAGTGAAACGTCCCCGGGTATTTTTAGTCAGGGGTCGGGCATAATATCCCACCGCCTGCTTTTTAGGGGCGGAGGTCCAGCCAGCAGCCAGCCTCTGCGTCCAGGCGCCCTGCTTCCAGATGGCCTCCCCGACATAGTGCCATGCCTGGTGATCAAAGGTTCTTTTGCTGGCGGGCATACTTTTATACTTTTCCAGCGCCTGGCTGCCATAGATCTGCGAAGTCAGTGACCAGTGTGGCGAGAGGGAATAGCCTGCCTCAATGACATGACGGCGCTGATAGCGTTCGGCCTCACCAAACGCATAGGCCAGCGCGTGACCGCTATCTTTGTAGCTCAGCGCCGCGGTGTAAATGGCGTCGATTTTTTGCCGGGCCTAGGTTTGCAGCGCCAGCGTTTTACCCGAGTCGTGCCGTATGGCTTTGTTAACCATGGCAAGATCCAGCCGGGTATTCTGCCACGTCACGGCACCGCTGTAGCCGGCATAGCTGTTGCGCGACAGGCGATCCGTGGTCGTCAGCACACCGATATTTTTCAGCTCCTGCCAGCCCGCCTTCGCCTCGAACCGCAGTGCGCGGTTGCCGAGCTTCAGCTTAAGATAGCGCTGACTGAACTTGCTGAAGCCATGCGCATCCCGCTTTTCCATGTTCCCGCCGCTGTCATAGAGCAGACCGCGCGTGGAGAAGTAGTCGCTGGCGCCCAGGCGTACGGCGCGGGTATAGGTCGCATCAAACCCGAGCAGGTCCCACTGATAACCGGAACGAAAATCGAACGTCGCGGCCTGGCCCCAGGCGTTGTGAACCGCTGTGGGCTGCGCTTCGTTCTCCTTGAGATACTTCCAGTGGTTGCGCAGTCTGAGATCGAGCGCAGCGTCACGCCATAATCCGGAGGAGGTCTGAATGCCGGACGCATTAACATTTCCCCAGCAAAGGGTCAAAAATAGCGAAACAAATAACAGAGAATAACGTTTTCCTTTCATTATGAAGTCCTTCACCTGGCGATATTAAAAATCCGTCACCCCATGACAATAAGGGTGACCTGGTGCCGTTAACCCATAAAAAAACCCGACCCACTGCCCTCTGTTAAAAAGGGCAGCGAGTCGGGTTTTGCTTAAAAAAATAACAATCCCGCACTGACTCCGGGACTATATTTATTTAAGGGCGGAAAGTCAGCGTAAAAAAGCCGTTATGTGATAGGTGGCACAAAATATCTTTGTCTGCCAGCGTGATTTAAAATAAAGCGTTACACAGCGCGTTATTTAAAACAGCGCCACGCAGAAAATATAAACGCGATCACCCAACCAGAAAAAGAGACACCCCGATCAGGGTGTCCTCAGGGATTCACCAGGCGGGTACGCCGCTGTGAAAACGCAGCTCCGTGTCCGGCCCGCTAATCAGCTTCGCCTCGACCCGGCCAATCGCCTGCACCCGTGGCGCGATATCTTTTGCCGCGATCTGCGCGGCCAGCGTCAGGTAATCCTGATAGTGGCGCGCCTCGGAGCGGAGAAGCGACAGATAGAACTTCGCCAGCTCGTCATCCAGCCAGGGAGCCAGACTGGCAAAACGTTCGCAGGAGCGCGCCTCAATGTAAGCGCCGCAAATCAGCTTATCCACCAGCGTTTCCGGCTCATGGGTGATCACCTCACGCAGCAGGGATTTTGCATAGCGGCTGGAGGTGATCTTCTGATAGACCAGGCCGCGTGACTGCATAATCTCCCACACCTGATAGAAGTGATGCAGCTCCTCTTTAATCAGCAGCACCATCTTTTCCACCAGCTCATCGGCCCAGGGCAGCGCATTGCGCACGATGATGCGTTTGGTCAGATTTTTATGGGCATTGATAAAGTCGCTGTCGCCATCTTCGCGGAAGATGAAGTCTTCATAGGGTTTCAGCCAGGCGAGAATCGCCTCGCCGCTCGGCTTGTCGGCCACATACTTACGGATTAACCATACCGCGGTCTGCGCGGCTTTCAGTTCGCACACCAGATGGTCGGTCAGCAGCAGGGTCAGGTTTTCCGGCTTGCGCGCCTCATCAATCCAGGCTTGCGGCGTGCGGCAGTGCAGAAACTGACAGATCGGTTCGAGTAGCGGTGCGTAATTCATGATGTCAGAACAGAGCAGGAGAAGGTAAGAGGCGGAGAGGGCTCCGCCCGGGCGACTTAGTGGCGAACACCATCATCATCTTCATCGTCGATAGCGTCGTCATCTTCCTCTTCGGCATCGGGATCTTCGAAATAGGTGCCCCAGCCGTCATAATCGACGTTGTATTTACCGACCAGGTTAACCAGCTGCTCAACCTGCACATCGATCAGTTCTGCTTTCAGCGCCGATTCGCTGAGGATGTCAACGCACATGACGGTCGTGCCATCTTCCAGCTCCAGCTCTTCCGGCTCGGTCACTTCATAACCCAGCTTAAAGGCGTCAACGGCCGCTTTTTCCAGCGAATCAAAATTATTGCATGAGAGATGGTGCTCGATGGTATAGAGCGCATCGGGATCGCTGCCATCCTCCAGCAGTTCTTCGATAATCTGCCGCGTCTCTTCACGCTGCTCTTCCAGCAATGCTTCATATGCCATAACGATGTTCCTCTCTGAGTTCGGCAATAAACCGCTATTTTCCCACACTGCCTGTCGCGCCACTACACAAAACGACAAGTTTATTGGCACCCGCTCTTGAAAATGCATATTCATACGGTTAGATTGAATTTTAATTCACTTTAATGATTACCGGAGTGTTGTATGAGTCAGCTGTATCAGCGCCATTTCCTCAGGCTTCTGGATTTTACCCCCGCCGAAATGGATCACCTGCTTACCCTTTCTGCTGAATTAAAGCAGGCGAAAAAAAGCGCCAGCGAAGTGCAGTACCTGAAAGGCAAAAACATCGCGCTCATCTTCGAAAAAGACTCGACCCGTACCCGATGCTCTTTCGAAGTTGCCGCTTACGATCAGGGTGCTAACGTCACTTATCTCGGCCCGAGTGGCAGCCAGATCGGCCATAAAGAGTCGATGCGCGACACGGCGCGGGTGCTGGGCCGGATGTACGATGGCATCCAGTATCGCGGTTACGGTCAGGCGCTGGTTGAAACGCTGGCGGAACACGCCGGTGTGCCGGTCTGGAACGGCCTGACAGACGAATTTCACCCGACCCAGCTGCTGGCCGACCTGCTGACCATGCAGGAGCACCTGCCGGGCAAAAAACTCAGTGATATGACGCTGGTCTATGTCGGTGACGCACGCAACAACATGGGTAACACCATGCTGGAAGCGGCGGCGCTGACCGGACTGGATCTGCGCCTGGTGGCCCCGGAAAGCTGCTGGCCCGAGGCGCAACTGGTGGCTGAGTGCCGTGAGGTCGCCCGTCAGACCGGCGGTACCATCACCCTCACCGACAATATTGCCGACGGCGTCAAAGGCGCAGACTTCATCTACACCGATGTCTGGGTGTCGATGGGCGAAGCCAAAGAGGTCTGGGCAGAGCGTATCGCCCTGCTGCGTGACTATCAGGTTAACCGGGCGATGCTCGATCTGACCGGCAACCCGCAGGTGAAATTCCTGCACTGTCTGCCCGCTTTCCATGACGATCAGACCACGCTGGGTCAGCAGATGGCGGAACAGTACGATCTGCCTAACGGCATGGAGGTGAGCAACGAGGTGTTTGAGTCGGCGCACAGCATTGTCTTTGACCAGGCCGAGAACCGGATGCACACCATCAAAGCGGTGATGGTGGCCACGCTGGGCCAGCGCTGATCGTCCGGCGGCAGGCGGGCTGACGCCACAGGTTGTCGCCCGCCTGCCGCCCCGGCCCTCTACGCAGCGCAAACGTTTTCCCTTGCTGCGCCACCGCGAACGGGTATAATGCGCCCCAATTTGCCGGAGGAAATATGCGACAGCACAGCGGACAATTTGACGCGCCATCACGCCTGACCGCAGGCGGTGCTGCTGTTTCTTTCGGTCATCGACCCGATCATAAAAAAGCCCCTTAAGCAGGGGCTTTTTTTTGTCCGCAATCCGGCCGCGCAGAGGAGAGAGTTATGGCTAACCCGCTATACCGCAAGCACATCATTTCAATTAACGACCTCAGTCGTGAAGAGCTGGAGCTGGCGCTGCACACCGCCGCTCAGCTGAAAGCCCATCCGCAGCCGGAACTGCTGAAGCACAAGGTGATTGCCAGCTGCTTCTTTGAGGCCTCGACCCGCACCCGCCTGTCGTTTGAAACCGCCATTCACCGTCTGGGTGCCTCAGCGGTGGGCTTTGCTGACGGCAGCAACACGTCACTGGGCAAAAAAGGCGAAACCCTGGCCGACACCATTTCCGTCATCGGCACCTATGTGGATGCGATTGTGATGCGTCATCCGCAGGAGGGCGCGGCGCGGCTGGCGACGGAGTTTTCCGGCGGCATCCCGATTCTCAACGCTGGTGACGGGGCCAATCAGCATCCGACCCAGACCCTGCTCGACCTCTTCACCATCCAGGAGACCCAGAGCCGCCTGAATAACCTGAACGTGGCGATGGTGGGGGATCTGAAATATGGCCGCACCGTGCACTCCCTGACCCAGGCGCTGGCGAAGTTTGATGGCAACCGCTTCTTCTTTATCGCGCCCGATGCGCTGGCGATGCCCGCCTATATCACCGACATGCTGGACGAGAAGAGTATCCCCTGGTCACGTCACGACAGCTTTGAAGAGGTCATGCCGCAGCTCGATATTCTTTACATGACGCGGGTGCAGAAAGAGCGGCTCGATCCGTCTGAATATGCCAACGTCAAAGCGCAGTTCATCCTCCGCGCCGCCGATCTCGCCATGGCGCGGGACAACATGAAAGTGCTGCACCCGCTGCCGCGCATCGACGAAATCACCACCGATGTCGACAGCACCCCTTACGCCTGGTATTTCCAGCAGGCGGGTAACGGCATCTATGCACGCCAGGCTCTGCTGGCACTGGTTTTAAACAGCGAACTCGCCCTGTAAGGAGATCTCATCATGACGCAGGACAACAAATTGCAGGTCGAAGCGATCAAACGCGGCACGGTCATCGACCATATTCCGGCGCAGATCGGCTTTAAACTGCTCTCCCTGTTCCGGCTGACCGAAACCGATCAGCGCATCACCATCGGCCTGAATCTGCCGTCGGGCGAGATGGGCCGCAAAGATCTGATCAAGATTGAAAACACCTTTCTTACCGACGATCAGATCAATCAGCTGGCGGTCTATGCGCCCGATGCCACGGTTAACCGCATCGACGACTATGAAGTGGTGGCGAAGATCGCCCCGACGCTGCCGGATCGCATTGAGCGGGTGCTGACCTGCCCGAACAGCAACTGCATCAGCCGCAGCGAGCCGGTCTTCTCCAGTTTTGCCGTGAAGCAGCGCGCCGACGATGTGCATCTCAAATGCAAATATTGCGAAAAAGAGTTCGCCCGCCATGTGGTGCTGGGTCACTGGTAATCGCCCTTCCCGACCTTATAATGGGCAACACCGGCGGCACCGCCGCCTGACGACATAATTAAAGGAGCCATGATGTCCCGTGAAATCAGTACTGAGAAAGCCCCTGCCGCGATCGGTCCCTATGTTCAGGGTGTCGATCTGGGCAGCATGATCATCACCTCAGGTCAGATCCCGGTCGATCCGGTGACCGGCCAGGTGGCGGATGACATTGCCGCACAGGCGCGTCAGTCGCTGGAGAATGTGAAGGCGATTGTGGAAGCGGCGGGCCTGAAGGTGGGCGATATCGTGAAGACTACGGTGTTCGTGAAGGACCTGAATGATTTTGCCACGGTCAACGGCACCTATGAGGCGTTTTTCACCGAGCATGACGCACACTTCCCGGCGCGTTCCTGTGTCGAAGTGGCGCGTCTGCCAAAAGATGTGAAGATTGAAATCGAAGCGATCGCGGTCCGTCGCTGATTCGTCCATCCGCCTCTCTCCGCCGCGCAGGCCGGAGAGAGGCGGTGACGCGCTTAACGCTTAGCCGGTCGCCACAGCCACAGTACGGCTATCGCCAGCGCAAACAGTACGCCAAACCCGACGCCCGTTGCGACAGCAGGCGCACCCGCCTTTATTGCCAGCGTATAGAGCCCCAGCATCATCAGCATCGCGCTGTTCTCACCGAGATTCTGCACCGCAATCGCGTTGCCGGAACCGACGCTCTCTTTGCCCCGCGCCTGCAGCAGCGCGTTCAGCGGTACCACAAAGAAACCGCCCAGCGCGCCAATCAGCATCAGCAGGAGATAGGCGCTGACCAGCGAATGCTGCAGCGAGAAGACGACGACCATCACGCCAATCAGAACGCCCGCGGGCATGCAGCGGCGCACCGTCTCCAGCGTCACCAGCTTCGCCGCCGCCGCCGCTCCCAGCACAATCCCGATTGCCACCATCGCATTCAGGGTGGTGGGGGTGGTGTTGTCGCTGATGCCCAGCGCCACCGGCACCCACAGCACCAGCAGGAAACGCAATGTCACGCCAGCGCCCCAGAAGAGGCTGGTGCCGAGCAGCGAGAAGCGCGTTTCGGCATCACGCCACAGCAGCGCAGCGGCACTGAAGAAGCTGCGTGTCATCTCGCCAAACTGCCAGCTCTGCCCCGGACGTGCCGCCTGCAGTTTCGGGATAAAGAGGTTCGCGGCGACCGCAATGCCGTAGGTGAGCGCACAGATCCCCAGCGCCGCCAGCAGATGCCAGTCCGCCAGCATTCCGCCCGCCACCGAGCCGAGCAGAATGGCGGCGATGGTCGAGCCCTCCATCAGCCCGTTGGCTTTCACCAGCTTCTCGCCGTGGGTAATCTCACCCAGGATGCCATATTTGGCCGGGGAATAGGCGGCCGCCCCCGCGCCGACCAGGGTATAGCCGATGAACGGATTGAAGCCGAAGCAGATGGTCAGCGCCCCCAGCAGCTTCAGGCTGTTGGCGAGCATCATCACCCGCCCTTTTGCCATGCTGTCCGCCACCTGACCAACAAAAGGCGCCAGCAGAATGTAGGCCGCGACAAAGAGCATCTGCAGGATCGGCTGGCTCCAGTCGGGATAGAACTGGCTTTTCAGCAGCGCCAGCGTGGCAAACAGCAGCGCGTTATCGCCGAAGGCGGAAAAGAACTGGGCGACAATCACGGCGATCATGCCGCGTGACATCAGCGGTGCAGTGCGATCAGGGCTCATGTCTGCTCCTCTTCCGCCATCTTTTTCAGCGTCACATAGTCAGGTTTCCCGCTGCCCAGCTGCGGCAGCTGTTTCACCACCCGGATGTCGCGCGGCAGCGCCAGATCCGGCGCGCCCAGCTCGCGTGCCGCTTTCTGCAGCGTGTCGCGCGCCAGTTCAGCGTCGGTGGTGAAGAGCACCAGCGCTTCGCCGCGCTGCCCATCGGGACGCAGTGAGGCGGCGTGCTGTTTGTCCGGCGACGCTTTCAGGGCGATCTGCTCAACGATCTCCAGCGACACCATCTCACCGGCAATCTTGGCAAAGCGTTTGGCACGGCCCTGAATCTGGCAGAAACCGCCTTCATCAAAGCTGACGATATCGCCGGTGTCATACCAGCCCGCCTCCATATTGCCTTCACCATCGTCGGCGACCGGCGCTTCGAGTACGCCAGGGTTTTCGACGCGCAGATAGCCCTTCATCACGTTTGGCCCGCGCAGCTGCAGCCGTCCGCCGTTCTCGATGCCCGGCACCGACATCAGCCGTGAATCCATGCCCGGCAGAATCCGTCCGACGGTGTGCGCCTTCGTCGCCATCGGCACGTTGATGGCGACCACCGGCGCACACTCGGTGACGCCATAGCCTTCAAGGATGCGGATACCGTACTTCTCCATATAGAGCTGGCGGGTGTTCTCCTGCAGCTTCTCGGCCCCCGCCACCACATAGCGCAGGCGGGCAAAATCGTACGGCGCGGCAAAGCGCGCATAGTTGCCCAGGAAGGTGGAGGTGCCAAACAGCACGGTGCAGTTGCGGTCATAGACCAGCTCCGGCACGATGCGATAGTGCAGCGGGCTGGGATAGAGAAAGACCTGCGCGCCGGTCATCAGCGGCGTAAACAGGCCGACGGTCAGGCCAAAGGCATGAAACAGCGGCAGCGCCGACATAAAGCGATCGCGCGGCGTGAAGTCCGCCACGGTGCGGATCTGTTCGACGTTCGCCAGCAGGCTTTTATGCGAATGCACCACCCCTTTGGGATTGCCCTCCGAGCCGGAGGTAAACAGCACCATCGCGGCATCTTCCGGCTGCTGCGGTAGCTGGGCGCGGCGTGGCATCAGCAGATGGGCGAGGATCCAGAGTTTATCTTTCGCGGTCACCGTCTCTTTCAGATCTTCCAGATAGATCCACTGCACCTCACCGAGCCCCTGCGGCAGATGCCACAGGTTACCTTTCTCCAGGAACTGCCGCGAGGTGAAGACCGTTTTAATCTGCGCGGCGGTCAGCGCCGCCCGCATGCCGTTCACGCCTGCGGTGTAGTTAAGCATCGCCGGAACGCGACCACGCAGTGAGGCACCGAAAATCGCCGCGGCCGTCACGGTGGTATTGGGCAGCAGCAGCCCCACCACTTCACGCGGCTGACTGTAGCGCTCCAGAATCCGGCCCACGCCCAGCGACTTTTTCAGCAGTCCGTTGTAGCTGTCAGGTTTGAAACTGACATCTTCGATGCAGCGCTTAAACGCGCCGTAGCGGGTCCGGGCGGAGAGCAGCGCCTCAAACAGGGTTTCACGCGGACGCACCGCCATGCGCGCTTCCATCATGATATGGTGCAGATGCTCCCCGGCCAGCATACGCCGGTCGCGCGCCCGTTTCGCCTCCGGCATCGGAATGCGGGTGGCGGGCAGCACAGAGAGGGTGATGCGCGGGAACAGGCGGCGTTTAAACACGCCCGCCAGGCGACCAAACGGCGTGAACTCTGCGCCTTCAATCCGCATCGGCACCACGTTCGCACCCGAGCGGGCCGCGACAAAGCCCGCCCCGCTGTAGATCTTCATCAGCGAGCCGGTGACGGTAATCCGCCCTTCCGGGAAGATCACCACCGGACGGCCACTGTCGATCAGCCGCACCAGCTGCTTCAGCGCCATCGGCCGGGTCGGGTCCAGCGGCACAAAGTCGATAAACGGCCTGACCAGGCGCATAAACCAGCTTTCGCCGATGGTCGAGTAGATGGCGAAGACCGGTCTGACCGGCAAAAATAGCGCCAGCAATATGCCGTCGAGAAACGACATATGGTTCGGCGTGATCAATACCTTCTGTTTATGCAGTTCGGCGACGTCGCCACGCAGTTCGACCCGCCATAACAGGCGGAAGATGAGGCGCAAGAGTGTGAAAACCATGCCGGCTCCTTAGCATCGGGGAAAAATAGGCCCTCACGATGCAGGATTTGAGGCAGTTCGACAACAGAATTATCGTCATACCGACACCGCATCAGGGTGCCTGCCAGCCACCGCCGAGGGCGGCCCACTGCGTGTCTGACCACATCCGTCAGAGGCACGCCGGACAGGCAAAAAAAAACCCACGCTTCTGCGTGGGTTGGTGTAATAACAGGGTCTCACCGCCGAAGCGGTGTTGTTTTCACACCCATCAATACCTCTGGGATCGCTATCGTCGCACTGATTTGCCCTGCGGTGACAGCGTGAAAACGCAACCGAATTCGGGGAAGTGCAACGAGGTGTGAAAATTAGCCACCCCGCGCTTACACTCTGATTTTTCTAGGATTTATCTGAAGCGCCGGTGACCGGCTTGCTGTAGATCGCGTCCGGCGCGATGTTCATGTGCTTCAGCACCGGCCCCATGATGTTGCCGAACACCGGAGCGGCCACTGAGCCACCGAAGTGATCGCCCGCCGTCGGATGGTTAATCATCACCACCAGCGCCACTTCAGGATGACTGGCGGGCGCGAGACCGGCGGTGTAGTTGACGTAGCCGCCATCATATTTGCCGCTGGTGCCCATCTTTTCCGCCGTACCGGTTTTGGTTGCCAGCCGGTAGCCCGGCACCGCCGCCTTCACCCCGGTGCCGCCCGGCAGCACGTCGCTCTCCAGCATATGCACCACCTCTTTGACCGTTTCCGGATTCGCGACCGGTTTGCCCAGAACCGGCGGCGTCACGCGGGTGATCGACAGCGGACGGTAGACACCATAGGAGCCGAGCGTGGCATATTCACGGGCAATCTGCAGCGGCGTGACGCGCAGACCATACCCGAACGAGAAGGTGGCGCGTTCGATATCGGCCCAGCGGGCGCGATGCAGCGGGAAGTAGCCCACGCTTTCGCCGGTCAGGCCTAAGCCGGTTGGTTTACCCAGTCCGAACGCATGGTAGGTGTTGACCAGCGCTTCGGCGGGCATCGCCAGCGCCATATGCGAGACGCCGATGTCACTCGACTTCTGCAGGATGCCGGTCATGGTCAGGCGTGGCCAGTGGCCGACGTCGCGGATCAGGTGCCCGTTAACCCGATAAGGCGTGGTGTCGATCACCGAGTCGGGCCGCACCAGATGGCGCTCCAGCGCCTCCATGACCACTAACGGCTTGACGGTCGACCCCGGTTCGTAGCTGTCGTTGATGGCCGAGTTACGCATCTGCGCCGGCGTGGCCCCTTCATAGTTGTTGGGGTTGAACGACGGATAGGAGGCCATCGCCAGAATCTCGCCGGTGTCGATCTTCACCAGCACGGCGGCACCGGAATCCGCCTTGTTGAGCAGCACGCCGTCGCGCAGCTTGCTGTAGAGGGTGTACTGATCGTATTTGTCGATGCTGAGCTGCACCGTTGGCGGCTGCGTCGGCGGCTGATAGTTAATCATCGAGATAATGTTGCCCGCCGCATCCTGACGATAGACCTCTTTGCCCGGCTCGCCCTGCAGCACCTTATCAAAGCCTTTTTCCAGCCCGTTCAGACCGACGTTATCGGCCCCGACGATGCCGATGAGCGGCGCAGAGGCTTCGCTCATCGGATAGAAGCGGCTGTCATCATAGACTTCGCTGATCCCCTTCAGCTTCAGCTCTTTAATATCTTTGGCGATCCCCAGTTCGATTTTGCGCCCCAGGTAGAGAAAGCGGCGTTTCGGGTTGGCGGTGATCTGCGCGGCCAGCACTTCGGGACGGGTATTCAGCGCCGCGGCAAGATAGGCCCATTTGGCACTGGTAAAATCGGGGTTGCTCTCCAGCACGCGCTGCGGATCGGCGATCACATCGCGCGACGGCACGCTGAGCGCCAGGGCTTCGCCGTTACGATGCAGCAGGGTGCCGCGACTGGTGGGCAGCGTGACGGTTCGCAGCGATCGCTGATCCGCTTCGTGCTCCAGCATCGGCTGATTCAGGAACTGCAGGTCCGCGACGCGCGCCAGCAGCACCACCAGACAGGTCATCACACCCAGGCAGATCAGCCGGAATCGGAAAGGGTTAAAGGGGGCTTTTATCTGGTCTTTTCCCAGTAGTTTTTTAATCCGGGGCATGGCGTTCCGCTGCGCAAAATAAAGAAAAGGGGCTAAGCCAGCAGTTATAAAGAAAGCGCGGTCCGGATAACAGGAAAACTGTGTATCAGTTCGTTATCGGACACCGGTTGGCGGCAAAAAAAAACCTGCGCATCTGCGCAGGTTGGTGTAATCAAGAAAATCTATTGATGTTCACCCATCAATACCTCTGGGACCCTGACTGTAGCAAGGGCGATTGATCGGCTGCCATCACTCAAACGCAACAGTTACCGGCAAAATGTAACCAGCCATGAGATCTTTACGCTATTCTGCAATCCTGATGTTTTTTGATTTCCACCAGACAACTCATGGCGTTTGGCCCCTGGGTCAGCGACGAGGTACCGATGTCGAGCGTAAGGACGTTAGGGTTCCCTGCGCGATCGTAAGGCTGCCACGCCTGGCCAAAGCCAGGATCAAACCAGGCTCCGGTGGCGATGATCACCACACCCGGCGTAACCCCGTCGGTGATCCGCACACCCGCCAGCATCACCCCGCGAGCGTTGCTCACCTCGATCTCATCGCCCTCTGCCAGCCCGCGTGCCGCCGCATCCTGCGGATGCATGTAAAGCGTTTCGTGACCGGCGGTTTTATTCCCCTGCACCGTATCGGTGGCGTCCAGCTGACTGTGCAGCCGGTCGGCAGGCTGAATGGAGATCATGTGCAGCGGATAGTCGCGGCTGACCGGCGATCCCAGCCACTCCTGCGGCTCACGCCACTCCGGATGCCCGGCGAAATCGTCGAGCTCATAATCCGCAATGGTCTGGCTGAACAGCTCGATTTTGCCGCTGGCCGTTTTAATCGGATTCGCCTGCGGATCGGCACGGAAATCCTCCATAAACTGATAAGGCTTGCCGCCTTCGGGAATTTCCACAAATCCGCGCTGCCAGAACTCATCAAATTCCGGAAAATCGATCCCTTTACGCTGATGTGCCGTGGCGCACTGCTGATAGAGATGCGCAATCCACTGCATCTCGTTGCGCCCTTCGGTGAAGGTGTCGCGGTAGCCCAGGCGCTCCGCCAGGTCAGCAAAGATATCGAAGTCGTTACGCGCCTGATGCTGCGGTTTAATCGCCTGATGCATTGCCAGCACAAAGCGGTCGCGTGACGAGCCGCCGATGTCGTTGCGCTCCAGCGTGGTGGTCGCGGGCAGGACGATATCCGCCATCCGGGCGGCAGGTGTCCAGACGATATCCTGCACCACCACCGTATCGGGCCGCTGCCAGCCCGCCACCAGCCGGTTCAGCTGCTGATGATGATGGAAAGGATTGCCGCCCGCCCAGTGCACCATGTGAATGTCGGGATAGTGCAGCGTCTCGCCCTGAAAACGGTAAGGCTGACCGGGATTGAGCAGCATATCGCTGATCCGGGCCACCGGAATCGACAGCCCGGCGGGGTTAGGACCGGTGCTCATCATCGGGGCAGGCCCCTCCTGACGCGGGTTACCGACGCTGTTCATCGAGCCGTGACCAAATGAGAAGCCGGCCCCCGGCAGACCCGGCTGACCGAGCATCGATGACAGCGCAATCATCATCCAGTAAGGCTGTTCGCCGCGATGGGCGCGCTGAACCGAATAGGAGCAGGTCATAAAGCTGCGCTTGCCGATCAGCTGCTGCGCCAGCTGCACAATACGATCGGCCGGAATGCCGGTAATGCGGCTGGCCCAGCCGGCGGTTTTCGCCACGCCATCCGTCTCGCCCAGCAGATAGGCACGCAGCTGCGGCCAGCCGGTGCAGTGACTGGCGAGAAACGCCTCATCCACTGCGCCACGCTGGTTGATCTCATACCCCAGCGCCAGCATCAGTGCCACGTCGGTATTAGGGCGAATCGGAATCCACTCGGCGTTCACAAATTCCGGGCAGTCATCGCGCATCGGACTGATGTTAATCACCGGCGTGCCTCTGGCCGCCAGCTGCTGCAGCGCCGGTTTCAGGCTGTGCTGCCCCGCTCCGCCGGAGGCGACCTGAGCGTTTTTCAGCGCCAGCCCACCGAACGCGACAAAAATCTCAGCATGTTCGACCACCTGCGGCCATTCGGTCACGCGGCCGGTCAGTGGCATATAGGTGCCAATCACATAGGGCAGGAAGAACTGCGCGGCTCCCCAGCTATAGTTGCCCTGCTGATCGACGCCGCCGCCGCCCTGAAAATAGAAGCGGCGCACCAGGGTGCGGGCGTGGTTAACGCGACCGGCCGATGACCAGCCGTAGGAACCGTTGAAAATGCCTGAGGCACCGTAGCGCTCACGGACGCGGCGATTCTCTTCCGCCACCAGGTCCAGCGCGGTCTCCCAGTCAACGGCAACAAAGTCTTCGCGGCCACGCAGCGTGCGGTCGCTGTTTTCGCGTGACTTCAGCCACGAGCGCCGCACCATCGGCTGACGGATGCGTTTGTCGGAATAGACCAGTTCTGGAATGGTGTGGATCATCGGTGACGGATCGGCATCGGCGAAGAAAGGTTCGCAGCCCGTCAGGCGATCGTTTTCAGTGACGGCGGTAAAGGCGCCCCAGTGCGCCAGGTGTGGCACTTTGGTTTTCATCGTTGTTTTTCACGGTAGCCAGGGGGGACAGGGAGCATAACATGGGGCGGCCTCTCAGCAGAAGATGTGCCTGCGGGTCCGATTTTGCCCCTTTTTGCGACGACGCTGGCATTCTGTCGGGTTGATGTGTCTGCCCTTTTCCGTAACACTGATGCGATGTGTAAACGTTTTCCCCCGGACAGGTCAACGCATGGCTACCATAAAGGATGTTGCGCGACTGGCTGGCGTTTCTGTCGCCACAGTCTCCCGTGTAATCAATAATTCTCCCAAAGCCAGCGACAGCTCCCGACAGGCCGTAGGCCAGGCGATGGAGCAGCTTCAGTATCACCCGAATGCCAACGCACGCGCGCTGGCGCAGCAATCGACCGAAACGCTGGGTCTGATTGTGGGCGACGTCTCCGACCCCTTTTTTGGCGCCATGGTGAAAGCCGTGGATGAGGTCGCAGGCGACACCGGTAACTTTCTGCTGATTGGTAACGGTTACCATAATGAGCAAAAAGAGCGGCAGGCAATTGAACAGCTGATGCGCCACCGCTGTGCGGCGCTGGTGGTTCACGCCAAGAAAATTCCCGATGCGGAGCTGGAAGTGCTGATGAAGCAGGTGCCCGGTATGGTGCTGCTGAACCGGCTGATAAAAGGTTTTGAAAAGCGCTGTATTGCGCTCGACGACCGCTACGGCGCCTGGCTGGCGACCCGCCATCTCATCCAGCTTGGCCACCAGAATATCGCTTTTATCTGTTCGACCCACACCATCTCTGATGCCGAAGATCGCCTGCAGGGCTACTACGATGCGCTGAAGGAGCATGGCCTGCCCTGCAGCGATCGGCTGGTCACCTGGGGCGAACCGGATGAGGTGGGCGGTGAGCAGGCGATGACGGAACTGTTAGGGCGCGGCAGGAACTTTACCGCTGTCGCCTGCTACAACGACTCCATGGCGGCAGGCGCGCTGGCGGTGCTGAGCGACAACGGCGTGCGCGTGCCGGAAGAGATGTCGCTGATTGGCTTCGATGATGTGCTGGTGTCGCGCTATGTGCGTCCCCGCCTCACTACCGTGCGCTATCCGATTGTCACCATGGCGCAGCAGGCGGCTCAGCTGGCGCTGGCGCTGGCCAACGACCAGCCGCTGCCGGAAGTCACCCATATGTTCAGCCCGACGCTGGTGCGCCGCCATTCGGTAAGCGGCCCCGCCTGACGTCACGGCGGCGGGTCCGGCGCATCCGCGCCCCCCGCCGCTCCCCCGCACCAGACGATAACCTGCCCTCTCTTTTTATACCCGCCAGCACGATCCACTATGTAGAGCCTTCTTTGTTTCAGGTCAAAACCGCGCGCATTAATTTCCGGAAATCACTACATGTAGGAAATAGAATTCTCAGAACCCCAATATGTGGTTCATGGAGAGAAAAATGGCGACGGTGGTAATCAAACGTGATGGGTGCCGGACAGGCTTCGATGCGCAGCGTATTGAGCATGCGGTGTTGGCGGCGGCACGGGCTGTAAAGGTCGATGACAGCGCCTGGTGCGCGCAGGTCGCTGAGCGCGTCGCGGCGCAGCTGGCCAATCGTCCGGAAGTGGATATCGGTGAGATTCAGTGCGCGGTCGAAGAGACGCTGATGGCGGGCCCCTGGCCGCAACTGGCTCGCGCCTATATTGAATACCGTCACGATCGCGATGTGGCCCGCGATCGGCAGAGCCAGTTGCATCACGCCATTCGCGGGCTGGTCGATCAGACCAACGCCGCGCTGCTGAATGAGAATGCCAACAAAGACAGCAAAGTGATCCCGACGCAGCGCGACCTGCTGGCCGGGATCGTGGCGAAGCACTATGCGCAGCAGCAGATCCTGCCGCGCGATGTGGTGCTGGCGCACGAGCGCGGCGAGATCCACTACCACGATCTCGACTACTCCCCCTTCTTCCCGATGTTCAACTGCATGCTGATCGATCTCAAAGGCATGCTGACCAACGGTTTCAAAATGGGCAATGCCGAGATCGAGCCGCCCAAATCGATCGCCACCGCCACCGCCGTGACGGCCCAGATCATCGCGCAGGTCGCCAGCCACATTTACGGCGGCACCACCATCAATCGCATCGATGAGGTGCTGGCACCGTTTGTTAAGCAGAGCTATGCCCGGCATCTGGCGATCGCGGAACAGTGGCAGATCCCACAGGCAGAAGCGTATGCGCGCCAGCGCACCGACAAAGAGTGCTATGACGCCTTTCAGTCGCTGGAGTATGAGGTGAATACCCTGCACACCGCCAACGGACAGACTCCGTTTGTCACCTTTGGTTTTGGTCTGGGAACGGACTGGGCAGCCCGCCTGATTCAGCAGTCGATTCTGCGCAACCGCCTGGCCGGACTCGGTAAAAACCGTAAAACCGCCGTCTTTCCCAAACTGGTGTTCACCATTCGCGAAGGCGTTAACCGGCGTGCAGGCGACGTTAACTATGACATCAAACAGCTGGCGCTGGAGTGTGCCAGCAAACGGATGTATCCCGACATCCTCAACTACGATCAGGTCGTTAAAGTCACCGGCTCGTTTAAAACCCCGATGGGCTGCCGCAGTTTTCTTGGCGTCTACGAAGAGAACGGCGAACAGATCCATGAGGGCCGCAACAATATCGGGGTGATCAGCCTCAATCTGCCGCGCATCGCGCTGGAAGCGGGCGGCGATGAAGCGCGCTTCTGGCAACTGCTGGATGCGCGTCTGCTGCTGGCGAAGCGGGCGCTGATGACGCGGGTGGCGCGGCTGGAGAAAACCAAAGCGCGCGTGGCCCCCATCCTCTACATGGAAGGGGCCTGCGGTGTCCGGCTCAACGCCGATGATGAGGTGGGGCCGATTTTCCGCAATGGCCGCGCCTCCCTGTCGCTGGGCTATATCGGCCTGCATGAAACCCTGAATGCCCTCAGCGGCGGCCAGAAGCACCCCTATGATGACGCGGCGCTGCGCGCCAAAGGGGTGGAGATCATCGCCTATCTGCGCGCTGCCACCGATCGCTGGAAAGCCGAAACCCATTACGGCTTCAGCCTCTACAGCACGCCGAGCGAGAATCTCTGTGATCGCTTCTGCCGTCTGGACGCGGCGCAGTTTGGTCTGGTGGCGGGTGTGACGGACAAGGGCTACTACACCAACAGCTTCCATCTCGACGTTGAGAAGAAGGTGAATCCCTACGATAAAATCGACTTCGAAGCCCCCTATCCACCGCTGGCGAATGGCGGATTCATCTGTTACGGCGAATACCCGAACGTGCAGCACAACCTCAGGGCGCTGGAGGATGTCTGGGACTACAGCTACGACCGCGTGCCCTATTACGGCACCAATACCCCGATTGATGAGTGCTACGACTGCGGCTTCAACGGCGAGTTCACCTGCACCAGCCGCGGCTTTACCTGTCCGCAGTGCGGCAATCACGATCCGGCGCGCGTCTCCGTCACCCGGCGGGTCTGCGGCTATCTCGGCAGCCCGGATGCGCGGCCCTTTAACGCCGGAAAACAGCAGGAAGTACAGCGTCGGGTGAAACATCTGGCAGAAGGACCGCTGGGATGATGCATATCCATCGCTACTACGATGTGGATATCGTTAATGGCCCCGGCACCCGCTGCACGCTGTTTGTCGCCGGTTGTGAACATCAGTGTCGCGGCTGCTACAACCAGAGTACCTGGCGAACCGACTCGGGCGTGCCTTTCACGCTGGCGATGGAGGAGCAGCTGCTGGCGGATTTGCAGGACACGCGCATTCCACGTCAGGGATTGTCGCTGAGCGGCGGCGATCCGCTGCATCCGCACAACGTGCCACACATTCGCCGTCTGGTGAAGCGGGTGCGCCAGAGCTGTCCCGGTAAAGATATCTGGCTCTGGACCGGTTACCGGATGCAGGAGCTGAATGCCGCGCAGCGCGCCGTGCTGATCTATCTCGACGTGCTGATAGATGGCCGTTTTGTCGAAGAGGAGAAGGATGCCTCGCTGCCCTGGCGCGGCAGCCGCAATCAGATCCTCTGGCAGTTACGCTGAGTGACGCGGGATATCGCCCGACTCAATGATAGTGACGCTTTCGCCCGCCGGCGTGAACGCCTGCTGATGCAGACAGCGGGCCACGTCACGTGCGCTCACCGCCCGCCAGTGACCCGGCAGCAGAGAAAAGAGCGGGGCCATCAGGCGTTCCCCCGGACGCGTCTGCGCCCGATCGCCCAGCAGTAACGAAGGCCGTACCAGCGTCAGGTGCGGCCAGCCCTGATGGCGCAATGCGTTTTCCATTTCGCCTTTCACGCGACTGTACAGGAAAGGTGAGTGACGGCTGGCACCGTGGGCACTCACCACCAGCATCTGTTTTGCCCCCAGCCGCAGTCCGCTCAATCCGCTGTCCACCACCAGGGTGTAATCGACGTGAATAAACGCCGCTTTGCTGCCCGCCTGCCGGCGCGTGGTGCCCAGACAGCAGAACACCGTATCCAGCGAAGAGTGCAATGGCCCGAGTACATCGGTCAGATCGGCCTCCACCGGGTTGACGACCTTACGCAGGACAGGCAGCGGACGACGGGTTGGCGCGATGATCTCATCGACGCGCGGATCCTCAATCAGTAAGCGCAGCAGATGCGACCCGACTAAGCCGGTGGCTCCGGTCAGTAATACGCGATTCATCTCAGATTCATCCTTATTTCACTGCTGACAGCTTAAAAGATAGCTGATCTTAACGGTCTGGCTTGCGTTCTCGCCCATAGCGACCAGGCTTAAACCCTGATCCGGAAAGCGCGCCTCGCGCTCCACTGCTTTAAGGAGGAAACAAAATGAGCAAGAAAGTTGCGGTTTTGATTACCGATGAATTTGAAGACTCAGAATTTACGTCACCTGCTGAGGTCTACAAACGCGCCGGGTTTGAGGTAGTGACCATTGAGAACCAGGCCGGAAATGTCGTAAAAGGCAAAAAAGGCGAAGCCGAAGTGACCATCGATCGCAGCATTGACGACGTCAGCCCGGCTGAGTTTGATGCGCTGCTGCTGCCAGGCGGTCACTCGCCGGATTCGCTGCGTGGCGATGACCGCTTTGTCGCCTTCACCAAAGAGTTCGTTGCCAGCGGCAAGCCTATCTTTGCTATCTGCCACGGACCCCAGCTGCTGATCAGCGCCAATGGCGTGCGTGGTCGCAAGATGACCACCGTAAAAGCCGTTGCCATCGACCTGATCAACGCCGGTGCCGACTTCCATGATAAGGAAGTGGTGGTTGACGGCGATAAGCTGGTGACCAGCCGCACCCCGGCCGATTTACCTGCCTTCAATCGCGAATCTCTGCGTATCCTCGAAGCACTGTAAATCCGTTGCGCCCTTTTCGCTGAAAAGGGCGTTTCAGCTTTCCCGCAGCCAGCTGATCTTCTTACCAAATCCCAGCGCATTATCGGTCATCTTCACCTCATCAAGCTGAATCTCCCACAGCGGTGCTGAGACTTTGCGCGACACCGGAAACCGTTTCTGATAGGCGGCTCTGGCGACCTTCTCCGTTTCCTCCTCCAGCCGCACAATCCGGCCACGATACTGCACCCCTTTTATCAGCAGCACGCTTCTGGGCTGGCCATTGACGGTGCCCGCGACCTGCGGGTTCTTCAGCATCAATGCCCCGTGACGGGTGTCAGGCTCAGTCATAATCCAGAACACCATGCGCGCTTCATCGAAGACGTAGTAGCAGTTGGCGCACCAGAGTTGATCGTCGGCGGCAGAGCAGAGAGAAAGCACATGTTGCTTTCGGAGATAGCGAACCAGATGGGCGTGATCGGACAAGGTAAACTCCTGGCGATGCACCGGAGCGTGAAGCGCGCTACACTGCCCGGCACCTTTTTTTTGGGAAATGATTGCGAATGAGTCAGCAGTGGCAACTCTACATCGTCCGTACGGCGAAAGGGAGCCTGTACACCGGCATCACCACGGATGTGATGCGCCGGTTTGATCAGCACCAGACCGGACGCGGCGCCCGCGCATTGCGCGGCAAAGGTCCGCTGGCGCTGGTGTTTCACTGTGATGCAGGTGACCGTGCCAGCGCCTCCAGACTGGAGTATCAGGTCAAGCAGCTGACCCGTCAGCAGAAACTCCAGTTAGTGGCGGGTCAGCCGGTCAGCCTGGAGAGCTGGCTGGGTATTACAGCAGGCGATTAAAGGGCTCGGCGAAGTCGATCTCCCCGTCTGCGCCCTCAAACGCCGTCTCTGCCAGGCGATAGACCTGGAACGTCGCCTCGCTGTCCGGCCAGCGGCTGTGCAGGCCGACGCGGGCTGCCGGTTCAAAGCCAAAGCGGCTGAAGAATGCCGGATCGCCCAGCACGACCACCGCGCTGTAACCGAACTCGTTGAGGGTATCCAGTCCTTCATAAATCAGTTTGCTGGCAATGCCCTGCCCGCGCAGCGTCTCATCCACCGCCAGCGGGGCCAGCGCCACCCAGCCACGATCTTCACCTTTAACGCTGACCGGACTGAATGCAGCATAACCCAGCACCTGTCCCTCATCATCAGTGGCGACCACGCCTAAGGTTAACAGGCCATCTTCGCGCAGCGACTGCGTCAGTTCCGCCTCGGCGGGCGACGTGAAACAGCGTCTGAGCAGCGTGTCGATGCCTGCGGCATCCACGCCAATTTCGCTACGGATCAACATAGGGCACCTGCGCGTGCCTGTCCGGCCTTCGCGTCCTGTTTCATCCCGGCGTCGACAAAGGCCGCCATCTGCTGAATTGCCGTGCGTAACGCGGTGGGCATAGCCTCGGGTTCAATAGCATCCATTACGTTCTTCACCTCAAGTCCCAGTTCAGTGTCCCCTTCAATCACCAGACGGCGTTGAAAGAAGAGCATGTCGGGATCTGCTTTACGTGCTGCCACCAGCAACAAATCATTGGCATTGCCCCGAAACCAGACATCCGCTTCGGACTGTTGCAATACCACCAGCCGGCCGTCCTGCAGCGTGGTAATCCATTGCAGATTGAGATCGGCAATCCCGATACCCAGCAGGCGACCTTCCAGAAAGTCTAACTCACCTTCAGCTAAAGCATGACGAAATTGCCAGTTTAAGAGTTGTTGCAGAAGCCGCTTCTTGACCGGGAATGGGGTAAGCGCTGCGGGTAACCCTAAGATTTCCGGAGCCTTTTTCACAAAATGGGCATGAATCCGCTTTAACACTTTTGTCCCTCCCTTCAGAAAATTTTACGTATATTGCCATATCCGTTTCGACACACCTCATCCGGGATCAATAAAAATCGCGCTCCCGGGAGGAAAAAAAAGCCGCACCGGTGGGGAGGAACGGAAAATTCACTGCCCCAAATCAATACGCCTCCCGGCGCAGATGCCTAGACTCGACGCCCATCTGCATGTTGAGAGGAACACCTATGGAACTGCTCTGCCCGGCAGGCAACCTGCCCGCAGTGCGCACCGCCGTCGAGAATGGCGCGGATGCGGTCTATGTGGGGCTGAAAGATGACACCAACGCCCGCCACTTCGCGGGCCTGAACTTCACCGACAAAAAGCTGGCCGAAGCGGCTCGCTATCTGCATCAGCATCGCCGCAAACTGCATGTGGCAATCAATACCTTCGCCCATCCGGACGGCATGGGACGCTGGCAGCGGGCCATTGATGTGGCGGCGCAGAACGGGGCCGACGCGCTGATCCTCGCCGATATCGCCACGCTGGAGTATGCGGCGACGCACTATCCCCAGGTGGAGCGCCATCTCTCCGTGCAGGCGTCAGCCACCAATCTGGAGGCGATTCGCTTTTATCATCGCCACTTTAACCTGCAGCGTGTGGTGCTGCCGCGGGTGCTCTCCCTGCATCAGGTAAAGCAGCTGGCGCGCAGCACGCCGGTGCCGCTGGAGGTGTTCGCGTTTGGCAGCCTGTGCATTATGGCGGAAGGCCGCTGCTACCTCTCCTCGTGGCTGACCGGTGAGTCGCCTAACAGCGCCGGTGCCTGTTCTCCGGCGAAATTTGTGCGCTGGCAGCAGACGCCGCAGGGTATGGAATCCCGCCTGAACGAAGTGCTGATCGATCGCTACGCGGCGGACGAAAGCGCGGGTTACCCGACACTGTGCAAAGGACGGTATGAGGTCAGCGGCCAGCGTTATCACGTGCTGGAAGAGCCCACCAGCCTGAACACGCTGGAGCTGCTGCCGGAGTTGCTGCGGGCCGGGGTCGCTTCGGTCAAGATCGAGGGTCGCCAGCGCAGTCCCGCCTATGTTGCTGATGTCGCGCGCGTCTGGCGTCAGGCGATCGACCGCTGTCAGGCCCGGCCGGAACAGTTTGAGGTGGCGCCCCGGTGGATGCAGACGCTGGGCGATCTTTCTGAAGGCACGCAAACCACGCTGGGTGCTTATCACCGTGAATGGCAATAAGGAGTCATGATGCAATATGCCGTCGGGCCGGTGCTCTGGTACTGGCCAACCCCCACGCTGGAGGAGTTTTACCAGCAGGCTGCCCGCAGTAGCGCGGAGATTATTTACCTCGGCGAAGCGGTGTGCAGTAAACGCCGCGCGACGCCTTATGGCCGCTGGATGGAGATGGCCCGTGACGTCGCGGCCAGCGGCAAACAGGTGGTGCTGAGCACCCTGGCGCTGCTGCAGTCCCCCTCTGAACTGAAAGAGCTGCAGCGTTATGTCGAAAACGGCGAGTTCCTGATTGAAGCGAATGATATCGGCACGGTTAACATGGCCGCTGAGCGCCACCTGCCCTTTGTGGCAGGCCCGACGCTGAACGTCTACAACGCTGACACCCTGCAACTGCTGGTCAGGGAGGGAATGACGCGCTGGTGTATGCCGGTTGAGATGTCACGCGACTGGCTGCTGCAGCTGCTGGAACAGTGCGAAACGCGCGGTATCCGGCAGCAGTTTGAGGTGGAGGTAATGGGCTACGGTCATCTGCCGCTGGCGCTCTCGGCACGCTGCTTTACCGCCCGCTCGGAAAACCGCGCGAAGGACGATTGCGAAACCTGCTGCATCAACTATCCGACAGGCCGCCGCGTCAGCTCGCAGGAGGGGCAACCGGTGTTCGTGCTCAACGGCATTCAGACCATGAGCGGCTACTGTTACAACCTGGGGAACGATCTGGCGGGGATGCGGGAGTGGGTCGACTGCGTCCGGCTCTCTCCGCAGGACACCACCACGCTGGCAGAGATAGATCGTTTCCGGGCCAATGAGAATGGTCAGGCTCCGTTAATGGTCGCGAAAGGCTGCGATTGCAATGGTTACTGGCGCAAACTGGCGGGTATGACGCTGGCATCCTGAGTAAAAGCACATACCGGCTATATTCCTGCTGAGGTTAGCAGTTTTAATATAAGGAATGATGCGTAATACTAAATGATGCAGACTTTAATGCCTGCGCCATACAACGGGAGTAGTCATGTCTGATAAAAAACCTCTTCGCCTGTCCGTGCTGGATCTCGCGCCGATCCCTCAGGGTGCGACCGCGCGGGATGCGTTCCACAATTCGCTGGCGCTGGCGCGTCAGGCTGAAAAACTGGGCTACCAACGCTACTGGCTGGCTGAACATCACAACATGACGGGGATTGCCAGTGCTGCGACGTCGGTGCTGATCGGCTATCTGGCGGCCAATACCGAGACGCTGCAGCTGGGATCGGGCGGCATCATGCTGCCTAACCATGCGCCGCTGGTGATTGCCGAGCAGTTTGGCACACTGGCTTCTCTCTATCCCGGCCGTATCGATCTCGGCCTGGGTCGTGCGCCCGGCTCTGACCAGCGTACGATGATGGCGCTGCGTCGTCATCAGGCCAGCATGCACGCCGACACCTTTCCTGAAGATGTGGCTGAACTGATTAACTGGTTTGATGCGGAAGCGGATGCACAGCCGCCGGTGCAACCGGTTCCGGGCCTCGGCCTGAAGATCCCGGTCTGGCTGCTCGGCTCCAGCCTCTACAGTGCGCAACTGTCAGCCCGAATGGGTCTGCCGTTTGCCTTTGCCTCACATTTTGCGCCGGATCAGCTGTTCCAGGCGCTGCACGTCTACCGCGAAAACTTCCAGCCCTCGGCGCGACTCGACAAGCCGTATGCCATGGTCTGCATCAACGTGGTCGCCGCTGACAGCGAGCGTGAGGCACGCTTCCTGTTTACCTCGCAGCAGCAGCAGTTTATTAACCTGCGCCGCGGCAAACCGGGCCCGTTACCGGCGCCGGTTGAGAACATGGATAACCTCTGGTCACCGTCAGAGCAGTATGGGGTTCAGCAGGCGCTCAGCATGTCGCTGGTCGGCGATGGGGATAAGGTGCGTCACGGGCTGGCGTCACTGATGCGTGAAACCCAGGCGGATGAGATCATGGTCAACGGCCAGATTTTTGACTCCGCGGCGCGCCTGCGCTCCTTCGCCATTGCGATGGAGGCCGCCAAAAGCCTGTAGTCAGTTCTGCGGTGGGGGCGCAGTTTCCGCGCTCACCGCCAGCTGACGACTGTCCCTGGCCGGGGATTGCCCATAAAGGCGGCGATACTCCCGGCTGAACTGTGACGCACTCTGATACCCTACCCGATAGCCTGCCGTCCCGGCATCCAGCTTTTCCACCATCATCAGCCGTCGCGCCTCATTCAGCCGCAGCTGTTTCTGATACTGCATCGGCGTCATTGCCGTGACCGCTTTGAAGTGATGATGCAGCGAAGAGATACTCATGCCGACACTGCTGGCGAGCTGGTCAATCTTCAGCGGCTGATGAAAATTCTCCCGCAGCCAGCGGGCCGCCTGCGCCACCCGGTTACCCGGCCGCTCAGCCAGCGCCATATTCAGAATGCGCGACCCTTCCGGTCCGGTCAGCAGCCGATAGAAAATCTCCTGCTCGATCAGCGGGGCGAGCGCCGGGATATCCTCAGGATGGTCAAGCAGCCGCACCAGCCGCGTTACCGCTTCCACCAGCCACGGCGACATCTTATGCACGGTGATGCCGCGTTCGTTGCGGGCCATAGCGGGTGACAGCGTCGGGGGAAACTGGTCGAGGTAGCGCATCAGCCGGGATTCATTGATGGCGATGCCAATCCCCAGGTTAGGTTTTTCCGGCGTGGCGACCGTGACGCAGGCGCGCACCGGCATATCCAGCGTCACCAGCAGCAGATCGCCCGGGCCATAATGCAGCACCTCATCACCGATGTGCAGCGCCTTGCCGCCCTGTGCGACCAGCGCGAAACTGGCCCATTGGGCAAAGTGCGCGGGCTTTGTCGGTGCAGAGCTGCGCCCAAAGAACAGGTAGTCAATGGCACTCGCGTGCCGTCCATCCTCCGGCGCATGCCGCGCAATCAACCGGGCCAGCGCCTGCCACGTATCATTCTCTGTCACCAGGTCATCTCCCTTCATCATCTCAGCCGATATTACCTGAGCCGGTGCGCCATGCCTGTGTCGCAGCGACACTTTTGCAGGATCGGGCAAAAAGCTTGCAGGATTGCGCTACCCGGATGGGTCACCGGCGCGCATAGTCTGTCAACGCAATCATTACGGCGGAGATCAGGATAATGAAGGCACTACAGAATAAAATCGCGCTGGTAACGGGAGCATCAAAAGGCATTGGTGCTGCTATCGCCATCGCCTTTGCGACGGCGGGCGCACGGGTAATCGTCAATTATCAACAGGACGAGGTGGGTGCGGCTGACGTGGTCAGCGACATTCTTGCCCTGGGCAGTGACGCGGTGGCGGTGCAGGCGGATATCTCTGTGCAGCAGGACGTGGAGCGGCTGTTTGCAACCACCGTCGCCTGTTTCGGCGCGCCAGATATTGTGGTGAATAACGCGGGCCGCTTTCATCACGGCGCTTTTGAGGCGCTGACCCAGGAGGAGATGCAGCAGCAGATCAACGTTAACCTGCTTGGCACGCTGCTAGTCTGTCAGCAGGCAATTCATCACTTTCCTGCCCACGGCGGTACCCTTATCAACCTCAGCGCCCTGAGCAGCCAGAACAGCACGCCGGGTTCCGTGCTCTGGGCGGCGACCAAGGGCGCGGTGGATACGCTGACACAGGGGCTGGCGCGCGAACTGGGTGCCAGAAACATTCGGGTTAACGCCCTGGCACCGGGAATGATTCTGACAGAGGGATTGCTGGCGGCGAAGAGGATGAGCCCGCAGCTTAAAGCGCAACTGCTGGCCGCCACGCCGCTGGGGCGTTTTGGTCTGCCGGAGGATGTGGCACAGGTGGCGCTGTTTCTGGCCTCGGAGGAGTCCGCCTGGGTCAGCGGCGAGCGCGTCATCATCAGCGGCGGAGCCTGATCGGCATAAAAAAAGGGAAGCCAGTGGCTTCCCTTTTTGTTACGACATGCGGTCGTTATGCGTCACGACGACGTGGTGCGGCTGCGCCATCTTCACGACGTGGACCACGGCCGCCTTCGCGGTTAAAGCTGCGACCGCCTTCACGACCACCGTCACGGCGCTCAGAAGAGAAGCGACGGCCACCTTCACGGTTGCCAGCGCCTGGGCCATTGCGACGATCGCCACCGGCCGGACGACGGTCACCACGACCTTCGTTTGGCTGAGCATCACCCAGTAACTGCATATTCATCGGCTTGTTCAGAATACGTGTACGGGTGAAGTGCTGCAGCACATCGCCTGGCATGCCTTTCGGCAGTTCGATAGTCGAGTGGTTACCGAACAGCTTGATGTTACCGATGTAACGGCTGCTGATGTCGCCTTCGTTAGCGATCGCGCCAACGATGTGACGAACTTCAACACCATCATCGCGACCCACTTCGATGCGGTAGAGCTGCATCTCGCCAACGTCACGACGTTCGCGACGTGGACGGTCGCCATCGCGGCTGTCACGTGGACCACGCGCTTCGCGGCTGTCACGACGGCCATCACGATCGTCACGATCGCGGTATTCACGACGTGGCGGACGTGGCGCTTCCGGTGGCAGAATCAGAGGACGTTCGCCCTGTGCCATCTTCAGCAGTGCCGCGGCCAGCGTTTCCAGATCCAGTTCGTCTTCTGGCTGCATTTTAGTCAGCAGAGCACGGTATTGATCCAGATCGCTGCTTTCCAGCTGCTGCTGAACTTTCGCGGCAAACTTCGCCAGACGACGCTGACCCAGCAGCTCTGCGTTGGGCAGTTCAACTTCCGGAATAGTCAGCTTCATTGTACGTTCGATGTTGCGCAGCAGACGACGCTCGCGGTTCTCAACAAACAGCAGCGCGCGGCCAGCACGACCGGCACGACCGGTACGGCCGATACGGTGAACGTAAGATTCTGCATCCATCGGGATGTCGTAGTTAACAACCAGGCTGATACGCTCAACGTCCAGGCCACGGGCCGCAACGTCAGTCGCAATCAGGATGTCGAGACGACCATCTTTCAGGCGCTCCAGCGTCTGCTCACGCAGTGCCTGGTTCATGTCACCGTTCAGCGCGGCGCTGTTGTAGCCACTGCGCTCCAGCGCTTCTGCAACTTCCAGGGTCGCGTTTTTGGTACGTACGAAGATAATCGCCGCATCAAAATCTTCCGCTTCCAGGAAGCGAACCAGTGCGTCAGTTTTACGACCGTAAGCGGTCCAGTAGCTCTGGCTGATGTCAGGACGCGTGGTCAGGCTTGACTGAATACGCACTTCCTGTGGATCTTTCATGAAGCGTTTCGTGATGCGACGAATCGCTTCTGGCATTGTGGCAGAGAACAGAGCGGTCTGATGACCTTCCGGGATCTGCGCCATGATGGTTTCAACGTCTTCGATGAAGCCCATACGCAGCATTTCGTCCGCTTCGTCCAGCACCAGGCCGCGCAGGTTAGAAAGGTCTAACGTGCCGCGTTTCAGGTGGTCCAGCAGACGGCCAGGCGTACCCACAACAACCTGTGGTCCCTGACGCAGTGCACGCAGCTGCACGTCATAACGCTGGCCGCCGTACAGGGCAACCACGTTCAGGCCACGCATGTGTTTAGAGAATTCGGTGACAGCTTCAGCAACCTGAACCGCCAGCTCGCGGGTCGGTGCCAGCACCAGGATCTGAGGTGCTTTTACAGAAGGGTCAATGTTGTTTAACAGCGGCAGAGAGAACGCCGCAGTTTTACCACTCCCGGTCTGCGCCATACCTAACACGTCACGGCCCGCCAGCAGGTGAGGAATACACTCAGCCTGGATTGGGGAAGGCTTTACGTAGCCCATGCCATTCAGTGATTCAAGGATGTCGGCGTTCAGGCCAAGGTCAGCAAAAGTGGTTTGAATATCAGTCATGTAGTACACGTGCCTCTTAGATTGCGGCGGCCAGTCTACATAACTCGTCGTGAAAACTTTCAGTCATTTTCATCAAAAAGTGTGAACCGGCTCAAATTAGAAGTTTTGACGAACAGAAAAGCCCTCATCCCTGAAGATGATG
>Ga0157366_1000167_pt1 | contig 33699 bp, 29 predicted proteins | sample AttbisABBM1_FD_113149 | JGI IMG/M metagenome (GOLD analysis project Ga0157366, IMG submission 113149) | Fungus gardens microbial communities from leaf cutter ant in Botucatu, State of São Paulo, Brazil - Atta bisphaerica ABBM1 | ecosystem: Host-associated > Fungi > Mycelium > Unclassified ...
AAGTAGCAGTGCACTCAATACTGCACACAGTATTTTCATTCGATTTTCTCACTTTATGTAAACAAATTGCCAGCAGCAGGATTAGCTGGTGTTGATGACCAAACATGATCAGACCAGGCACAACGTGTTGTGACTGAGTAGAGAAAAGAATGAGTGCTTAGGGGGAATGGGTCATAGTCAATATCCTTTTGACGTTGTTATTGATGAGAAAATGTCTCACCGCATTGGTTTTCTCGCGTCTATTTTATCGGGTTTCTTGTGACTTTTACAGAACCGCGACGGGCTGGTGCAGATTCTGTTATAATATCCTCTTTTAGGCGAGCTTACGGCTCGTGTGGCAGTATTAATCTACTTTCCAAACATGATGAAGTCTGAATGAGCTATCAGGTACTGGCCCGCAAGTGGCGTCCACAAGCGTTTACGGAAGTCGTTGGTCAGCAACATGTTCTGACCGCGCTGGCTAACGGTCTGTCGCTGGGCCGCATCCATCACGCTTATCTGTTTTCCGGCACCCGTGGCGTGGGTAAAACGACGATTGCTCGTCTGCTGGCCAAGGGGCTGAACTGTGAAACCGGTATTACTGCCACACCTTGTGGACAGTGCGATAACTGCCGGGAAATCGAACAGGGGCGCTTTGTTGATCTGATTGAAATCGATGCGGCATCGCGGACAAAAGTGGAAGATACCCGCGATCTGCTGGATAACGTGCAGTATGCTCCTGCTCGTGGCCGATTTAAAGTCTATCTTATCGATGAAGTTCATATGCTTTCCCGCCACAGCTTTAATGCGCTGTTGAAAACGCTGGAAGAGCCTCCGGAGCATGTCAAATTTCTGCTGGCGACGACAGATCCACAAAAGCTGCCAGTCACTATTCTGTCGCGCTGCCTGCAATTTCATCTTAAAGCGCTGGATCAGGATCAGATCCGCGGTCAACTGGAACATGTTCTGCATACCGAGCAAATCACGGCTGAAACCCGCGCGCTACAGCTGCTGGCGCGTGCTGCGGATGGTAGTATGCGTGATGCGCTTAGTCTGGCTGATCAGGCGATTGCAATGGGGCAGGGAGCCGTTACCACTGTCACTGTAAATGCCATGCTTGGTACGCTGGATGATGAGCAGCCACTGGCACTGATTGAAGCGCTGGTCGAGGCTGATGGCGCTCAGGTCATGGCGTTGTTAAATCAGGCTGCTGCCCGTGGTGTTGAGTGGGAAGCGCTGTTGGTTGAGATGCTGACGCTGTTGCATCGTATTGCGATGGTTCAGTTGCTGCCTTCTGCATTAGGAGAAGAGATGGCGAGCATTGAGCAGCGGCTGCGAGAGTTGGCGCGGGTACTACCACCTGCAGATGTTCAGCTGTATTACCAGACGTTGCTGATGGGCAGAAAAGAGCTGCCGCTGGCCCCAGACCGCCGCATGGGCGTGGAAATGACACTCTTGCGTGCTTTGGCCTTTCATCCGAAAACGGTGATTGCTGAGCCGGTTACTCGTCCAGCTATTGTGACACAGGTTGTACCTGCTGCGCCACAAGGCATATCGTCCGCGGTTACACACACGGTATCTGCTGATTCATCGTTGCCTGCTGCGGAATCACTACGTCAAAATGTGGTACCAGCACCAGCACCAGCACCAGCACCAGCACCAGCACCAGCACCAGCACCAGCATCAGCATCAGGCGCGGAAGCGGAGGCGTTGCCTGCCGGGTTATCCGATGCCACCAGCCAGCTGTTACAGGCGAGAACCCAGCTTCTTCGTCAGCAGGGAGCAACCAAACCAAAAAAGAGTGAGCCGGCAGCGCAGAGTGCGCGGCCGGCCAGCTCAGTACTTGAGCGTCTGGCCACAGCCACTGAACGAGGGAAAAAACCTTCCCGTTCAGATGCTGCCCCGGCTGTTCCGGTAAAGGAGGAAGCGTACCGCTGGAAGGCACAAACCCCAGTGGAAGAAGTAAAAGCAGAACCTGTCGCCACACCAAAAGCGCTGCGTAACGCACTGGAACATGAAAAAACGCCGGAACTGATCGTCAAACTAACGGCCGAATCACAACAGCGTGACGCCTGGGCAGCTGAAATCGCGACACTGACGATGCCTCGTCTGGTGCAGCAACTGGCGCTGAATGCCTGGAAAGAAGTCACGGAGAATGGCATCTGTTTGCATCTGCGTTCCAGCCAGCGTCATCTGAATTCACCTTCAGCACAAAAAGCATTAAATGAATCTCTGAGTGCGGCAGCGGGTCACCCCATTGAATTAACGGTGGTGGAAGATGATAATCCAGCTGTCCTGACGCCACTGGAGTGGCGACAAAAAATTTACGAAGAGAAACTGGCGCAGGCGCGCCAGTCGATTACTGCGGATAATAATATTCAAACGTTACAGCGTTTCTTTGATGCTGACGTCGATGAAGAGAGTATCCGTCCTGTGTAACCTGCTACATTGCATTGTCGTCGATGTAGCCTGAGCGAAAGAGAGAGAACATATGTTTGGTAAAGCCGGATTGGGTAACCTGATGAAACAGGCCCAGCAAATGCAGGACAAAATGGCGAAGGCGCAGGAAGAGATCGCCGCAATCGAAGTAACTGGTGAATCCGGTGCCGGGCTGGTTAAAGTGACCATCAATGGTGCACATAACTGCCGTCGCGTGGAGATTGATCCAAGCCTGCTGGAAGATGACAAAGAGATGCTGGAAGATCTGGTTGCTGCGGCATTTAACGATGCAGCACGTCGCATTGATGAAACACAGAAAGAGAAAATGGCTGCCGTTTCCTCTGGTATGCAATTGCCACCTGGCTTCAAGATGCCATTCTGATGCAGACCAGCCCACTCCTTGAAGCATTAATGGAGTCACTGCGCTGCCTGCCAGGCGTTGGGCCAAAGTCGGCCCAGCGTATGGCATTTCAGTTGTTACAGCGTGACCGCAGTGGCGGTATGCGACTGGCGCAGGCATTGACCCGCGCAATGTCTGAAATTGGTCACTGTGCCGACTGCCGTACTTTTACCGAGCAGGAAATTTGTACCATTTGCGCCAACCCACGGCGTCAGCAGAATGGTCAAATCTGCGTGGTGGAAAGCCCGGCAGATATTCATGCCATCGAGCAAACCGGGCAGTTTGCTGGTCGTTACTTTGTGCTGATGGGACACCTTTCGCCGCTGGATGGCATTGGTCCGGCAGATATTGGCCTTGATCGTCTGGAACAGCGGCTGGAAAATGAGTCGATTCAGGAAGTGATCCTTGCCACGAATCCAACCGTGGAAGGGGAAGCAACCGCCAACTATATCGCCAGCCTGTGCGCTCAGTATGGTGTGGAAGCCAGCCGTATTGCTCATGGTGTACCGGTCGGGGGTGAGCTGGAGATGGTTGATGGCACTACGCTATCCCACTCACTGGCGGGCCGTCATAAGATTAAATTTTGACCATTTAAACGGCACGAGCCTTCGTGCCGCCTTGAAAACTCCGGATATCCCCCCACTTATATCCTCAACGTTCATCATCCTGTTTTAGTTGAGGTAGCAATGACCATGAAAGGACAAGAAACACGTGGTTTCCAGTCAGAAGTAAAACAGCTTCTGCACCTGATGATCCATTCACTCTATTCCAACAAAGAAATCTTCCTGCGTGAGTTGATCTCCAATGCTTCAGATGCAGCAGATAAACTGCGTTTCCGGGCATTATCCACCCCGGATCTGTACGAGGGTGATGGCGAACTGCGTGTACGTGTTTCAGTTGACAAGGAAAAACGTACCCTGACGCTGAGCGATAACGGCATTGGTATGCGTCGTGATGAAGTCATTGAAAACCTGGGAACAATTGCTAAGTCGGGGACAAAATCTTTCCTCGAATCTCTGGGCTCTGATCAGGCAAAAGACAGCCAGTTGATCGGTCAGTTTGGTGTGGGCTTCTACTCGGCATTTATCGTTGCGGATAAAGTTTCTGTGCGTACCCGTGCTGCGGGTGCCCCTGCCGATGAAGCGGTGTTCTGGGAATCAGCGGGTGAAGGTGAATACACCATTGCGGATATCACCAAAGAAGATCGCGGTACTGAGATCACCCTGCATTTACGTGAAGGGGAAGATGAGTTCCTTGATGCCTGGCGTGTTCGTAGCATTATCAGTAAATATTCCGATCATATCGCGCTGCCAGTTGAGATCGAATCACATAACGAAGAAGACGACACCACCAGCTGGGAAAAAATCAACAAAGCCCAGGCGCTGTGGACGCGTAACAAGTCTGATGTGACAGACGAAGAGTACAAAGAGTTCTATAAACACGTAGCTCATGACTTTACCGATCCACTGACCTGGAGCCACAATCGCGTGGAAGGTAAGCAGGAGTACACCAGCCTGCTGTATATCCCGGCGCAAGCTCCGTGGGATATGTGGAACCGTGATCACAAACATGGCCTGAAACTGTATGTACAGCGCGTATTCATTATGGATGATGCGGAACAGTTTATGCCGAACTACCTGCGTTTCGTGAAAGGTCTGATCGACTCTAACGATCTGCCGCTGAACGTCTCTCGTGAAATTTTGCAGGACAGCCGTATTACCCAGACATTACGCAGTGCGCTGACTAAACGTTCGCTGCAAATGCTGGAAAAAGTGGCGAAAGATGATGAAGAGAAATACCAGACATTCTGGCAGCAATTCGGCCTGGCGTTGAAAGAAGGCCCGGCAGAAGATAACGCGAACAGTGAAACCATCGCGAAACTGCTGCGTTTTGCTTCTACCAGCAGTGAAGGTGCTGCACAAACTGTATCGCTGGAAGATTACATCAGCCGTATGGTGGAAGGTCAGGAGAAGATCTACTTCATTACCGCTGACAGTTATGCCGCTGCGAAGAGCAGCCCGCACCTTGAACTGTTCCGTAAAAAAGGTATCGAGGTTCTGCTGTTATCTGATCGCATCGACGAATGGATGATGAGCTATCTGACTGAATTTGATGGTAAACAGTTCCAGTCTGTCAGCAAAGCCGATGAGTCACTGAGCAAACTGGCTGATGAAGAGACTGAAGAGCAGAAAGAAGCAGAAAAAGCACTGGAACCCTTTGTTGACCGTGTGAAAAATCTGCTGGGCGAACGTGTGAAAGACGTGCGCCTGACTCATCGTTTGACCGATACGCCTGCTATCGTGACGACTGATGCAAATGAAATGAGCACTCAGATGGCAAAACTGTTTGCCGCAGCAGGTCAGGAGGTTCCGGCAGTGAAATATCTGTTTGAACTGAACCCGGATCATGCTCTGGTAAAACGTGCTGCTGATACGCAGGACGAAGCCCGTTTCGCTGAATGGGTGGAACTGCTACTGGACCAGGCACTGCTGGCAGAAAAAGGATCGCTGGATGATCCAAACCAGTTTATTCGCCGCATGAACCAGTTACTGCTGGCTTAGTTGCCTGGTTTATCTCATGTTATTCGGGGCCAGATAATCTGGCCCCGTTCTTTTTCAGGCAGGCTTAGGCGCGTGCTTCCTTGTGGTGAGCGGGCCATAATGTTATGTTCGTACCCTTGGATAAAATGATCATATAAGTAATTTGCAAGGGGATTTACGCAATGCGTATTATTCTGCTCGGGGCTCCGGGTGCAGGTAAGGGAACTCAGGCTCAGTTTATTATGGAGAAGTACGGTATTCCGCAAATCTCCACCGGTGACATGTTGCGCGCCGCTGTGAAAGCAGGAACGGAGTTAGGTCTTCAAGCCAAAGAGATTATGGATGCTGGCAAACTGGTTACCGATGAACTGGTTATCGCGCTGGTCAAAGAGCGTATCGCTCAGGAAGACTGCCGTAACGGTTTCCTGCTGGACGGTTTCCCGCGCACTATTCCTCAGGCAGATGCCATGAAGGAAGCGGGCATCAAAGTTGATAATGTTCTGGAATTCGCTGTACCAGACGAACTGATCGTTGAACGTATTGTTGGTCGCCGTGTTCACGCGCCATCAGGCCGCGTTTATCACGTCACGTTCAATCCACCAAAAGTGGAAGGCAAAGATGATGTGACTGGTGAAGAACTGACTACCCGTAAGGACGACCAGGAAGAGACGGTACGTAAACGTCTGGTTGAATATCATCAGATGACTGCTCCGCTGATTGCTTATTACAGCAAAGAAGCTGAAGCAGGTAACACCGCATACAATAAGATCGACGGTACACGTAAAGTGTCTGAAGTTAGCGCTGAGCTGGCAAAAATCCTCGGTTAAGTGCTTAAAGGGGCTGGATAATGCTGGTCCCTTTTACAGCAATTGCTTTTTCCCTCCGTATTTTCCGTTAGAATAAGTCTCGTTTTCATTTTCGATGATGCCATCAAAAGGAATAACAATGAGGCAAGATAAACCGGGTGTTCTGCTGGTTAATTTAGGCACGCCAGATGCGCCAACCACATCGGCAGTAAAATGCTATCTTAAACAATTTCTCAGTGATAAACGTGTGGTGGATACGCCGCGCTGGCTGTGGTGGCCGATTCTTAACCTTGGCATTCTGCCGATTCGTTCTCCGCGTGTGGCAAAATTGTATGCATCAGTATGGATGGATGAAGGTTCTCCGTTGATGGTCTACAGTCAGCGCCAGCGTAACGCGCTGGCTGAAAAACTGGATATGCCAGTGGCGCTGGGCATGAGCTATGGCAATCCGGGACTGAAGAGTGCGATTGATGAACTGATGTCACAGGGTGTGACCCGCATGATTGTTCTGCCACTGTATCCGCAGTTTTCCTGCTCGACAGTGGCCGCTGTGTGGGACGGTATCAGCAATGTTTTTGCGGGTTACCGCAGCCTGCCGACAGTGCACTTTATCCGTGATTATGCTGAGCATCCTGCTTATATTGCGGCACTCAAGGCTTCTGTCGAACGCTCTTTTGCCCGACATGGTAAACCCGATCTGCTGGTCGGCTCATTCCACGGTATTCCACAGCGTTTTGTGGATGAAGGGGATGACTATTCTGTGCGTTGCCACGATACTTTTAACGCCCTGAAGAGTGCACTGGGTTTGAGTGATAGCGAAGCGATGCTGACTTTCCAGTCACGTTTTGGTCGTGAACCGTGGCTGGCACCTTATACCGATGAAACCATGCGCAGCTTACCCACCAAAGGGGTAAAGCATGTGCAGATTATGAGTCCGGGCTTTTCTGCTGACTGTCTGGAGACGCTGGAAGAGATCAACGAACAGAATCGTGAGTTCTTCATGCATGCAGGCGGTACACACTTCGAATATATTCCTGCGCTAAACGACGATGAAGAACATATTGCGATGATGGTGGAGCTGATCAGCCAGTACCGCTAACCGATGAAGCGATCAGTTGTACAGGGCTGATCGCTACATTGTGCAAATATGCTATGATTACGCCCCGCTTTTCCTCCTGGTCCTGCAATTATGAAATTCCCCGGTAAACGTAAATCTAAACACTACTTTCCTGTCAGCGCTCGTGATCCGTTACTCTATACCGCCCAGCCGGAAAACGAGGCAGCGAACAGCTGGATAGTGGGTATCGATCAGATCCTCGTTGATATCGAAGCAAAAGTTGATGATGACTTTGTGCGCCGTTACGGCCTGAGTATTGGTCACTCTCTGGTGATTGAAGATGATGTGGCAGAAGCGCTTTATGCCGAACTGATGCGCGAAAACCTGATCACACATCAGTTTGCTGGCGGAACCATTGGTAACACGCTACACAACTACTCGGTACTGGCCGATGACCGTTCGGTACTGCTGGGAGTGATGTGCAGTAATGTACAGATTGGTGGCTATGCCTACCGCTATCTGTGTAATACCTCCAGCCGTACTGATCTGGATTATTTACAGGGTGTGGATGGTGCGATTGGTCGTTGCTTTACCCTGATTAGCGAAAATGGCGAACGGACCTTTGCCATCAGTCCGGGAATGATGAATCAGCTACGGGCAGAAAGTGTACCGGAAGAAGTGATTGCTGGCGCATCAGCATTGGTGCTGACATCCTACCTGGTGCGCTGCAAACCGGGTGAACCGATGCCGGAAGCTACCATGCAGGCTATTACCTATGCGAAAAAGCATAATGTCCCGGTTGTGCTGACGCTCGGCACCAAATATGTGATTGCCGATAATCCACAGTTCTGGCGTGATTTCCTGCGTGATCATGTCTCCATTGTGGCGATGAATGAAGATGAAGCCTTTGAATTAACGGGTGAACAGGATCCGCTGCAGGCGGCTAATATCGCCCTGGATTGGGTGGATCTGGTGTTGTGCACTGCCGGGCCAAGCGGTCTGTATATGGCTGGTTTTACAGAGGAAGAGGGTAAACGCATCACCCGTCACCCTCTGTTGCCTGGTGCGATACCGGAGTTTAACCAGTATGAATTCAGCCGGGCGATGCGCCACCAGGACTGTACGGTGCCATTGCGTATTTTCTCCCATATCGCCCCTTATATGGGGGGGCCGGAAAAAATCATGAATACCAATGGTGCCGGAGATGGGGCTCTGGCGGCGCTGTTGCATGACATTACGGCGAATAATTTCCACCGCAGCAATGTGCCTAACTCCAGTAAACATAGCCGCAGTTATCTGACCTATTCATCTCTGGCACAAGTCTGCAAATATGCTAACCGTGTAAGCTATCAGGTGCTGAATCAACACTCACCCCGTCTGACACGCGGTTTGCCAGAGCGTGAAGACAGCCTGGAAGAGTCTTACTGGGAACGATAAGACCGCGTTTGCTGGCATTGAAGATGTTGTGTTATCTCCCTGCCAGACAATGCAAAGGGCGGCAGGTGTCACTTCCTGGTGATTTGGGGTTAAATTGCACACTCCATCACCGTTTCTGTTTGCCCATTCTGAATCAGTGCCAGCATACTGTTGGCAATTTCCCGTTCGCCCATCACCACACGATTGGCGCCACGTTCCAGAATGTAATCCACTTCGTCGTCGTAATGTGCCCGGGCGATAATCTCAAGATTCGGCTGTCTGGCCCGGGCTGCAGTGACAATTTCACCAGACTCATAACCATTTGGAATGGTCAGCAGCAGCCAGCGAGCGCAGTCAAGCCTGGCTGAATCCATCGTATCGTCACGGGTGGCATTACCCAGTACGGCCTTAATCCCCTGTTCCCGCAACGCCTCTACACGCGAACGACTGTTCTCTACCACCACAATCGGAATACCGGCTTCTATCAAGCGGTTGCCAAGCAGACTGCCAACGCGACCAAAACCGACCACGATGGCATGATTACACAGGTCTATCGGTTGTGGCTCCTCTGCTGTGGCAGTCTCTTCCGTTGTCAGTTCTTCACTGCTGGTTTCTGTTTTCACCAGGTAGCGTTCCAGCAGAGCGAACAGGATGGGGTTGAGCATAATTGATAAAATCGCGCCAGCCAGTACCAGATTACGTCCGGTATCTGAAAGCAGATTCAGTGAAATACCCAGGCCCGCCAGAATAAAGGCAAACTCACCAATTTGTGCCAGACTCACCGAAATCGTCAGTGCCGTGCGGGTGGAATAGCCAAACAGTTTGACCAGTAACAGTGCGGCAAGTGATTTACCAAACACGATAACCGCCAGGGTTCCCAGTACCGCTAAAGGTTGCTGAATCAGAATCATCGGATCAAACAACATACCTACAGAAACAAAGAACAGCACAGCAAATGCATCACGTAGCGGCAGTGTATCGTGGGCAGCACGGTGGCTCAGTTCAGATTCATTAAGCACCATACCGGCGAAGAAAGCGCCAAGAGCAAAGGAAACATCAAAGAATTCAACCGCACCAAAAGCAATACCCAGCGCCAGTGCCAGTACCGACAGTGTAAAGAGTTCGCGTGAACCCGTTGCCGCACTGCGGGCAAGGATCCATGGAACAACCCGGCGGCCCGCCACCACCATCAGCACCATAAAGGTCACCACTTTACCGATAGTCAGTAACAGGTCGAGCAACACTAAACCAAAACTGGCATTACCTTCTTCAAACATTCCGGCAATAGCTGGCAGCAGCACCAGTGCCAGCACCATCATCAAATCTTCAACGATCAGCCAGCCAATCGCAATCTGTCCACGCTGGCTGTCAATCAGCTGACGTTCCTCCAGTGCCCGCAGCAGCACAACCGTACTCGCTGTAGATAAACACAGCCCGAATACCAGGCCGGTAAGCATCGGCCAGTGCATGGCCCAGGAAAGCCCCATTCCCAGTACCGTCGCCACAGCAATCTGTGCAATTGCACCGGGAATGGCGATTGACTTTACCGCCATTAAATCTTTTAACGAGAAGTGTAAACCGACGCCAAACATCAGCAGGATCACGCCAAGTTCAGCCAGTTCCGGGGCAAGATTGGTATCAGCGACAAAACCCGGAGTAAAAGGGCCAGCCAATACGCCAGCCAGCAGATAACCAACAAGAGGAGAGATGCGCAGGCGGTTAGCCAGCATACCCAGAAGGAAGGCGAGAACCAGGCCTCCGACAATCGTAGTGATAAGCGGTGTGGTGTGATGCATGCTTGCCTCCTTCTGTGTGTTGCGCGTCTGACTTCAAATGGCAGAGAGCTGCTTATTGCCCTGGTTATCGTACAAGTTATGATCCAGCGCTAAGAGGATTCCTGCTATGCTGCAACCCGAATGATATTGCTGATAAAAATGTGTCCATGTGTAAATTTTAGTGTATGGCATAAAGCAGGGAACTGCTTGTATTTTTCGATAAAGGCATAGAAATATGCGCTATGTAGTAAAAATGTCAGATAGATGGGGTTTTATATACTTATTGACAGATATCATAAGTTTTATTGCAAAGTGTTTCGATTGAAAATACAAAAAATTACACTGAAAAAGGACGCTTTTCCCGTCATCAGACAAGGAATGAGTGAGCAGTGCAGGCAATAGCAGATAAGCAAGGATTTGATAAGTGAATCCGCTATCTTTAACAAGGAGAAGCAGCGTGCCGGTAACAAATAACAAACGTATTCTGAGCCTGCTGGCAGTGACTTTGCTGAGCGTGCCACTGATGGCGCAGGCATGGATAAAAGATCGTACCTACAAATTTACGGTATTGCATACCAATGATCATCATGGTCGCTTCTGGAACAATGAACAGGGCGAATATGGTTTAGCCGCGCAAAAAACCATGATGGATCAGATCCGTCTGGAGGTTCAGTCGCACGGTGGAGCTGTGTTGATCCTCTCTGGTGGTGATATTAATACCGGCGTACCGGAATCCGATTTACAGGATGCGGAACCCGATTTTCGCGGCATGAATCTGATTGGCTACGATGCCATGGCGATTGGTAATCACGAGTTTGATAACCCGCTATCGGTGCTACGCCAGCAACAGAAATGGGCGAAATTCCCACTACTCTCTGCCAATATTTATCAGAAAAGCACCGGAAAACGTCTGTTTCAGCCCTATGCGCTGTTCAACCGTATGGGCCTGAAAATCGCCGTTATTGGCCTGACGACGGATGACACGGCCAAAATTGGCAATCCGGAAAACTTCACCGATATCGTATTTCATAAACCTGCCACCGAAGCCAAAACAGTGGTGGAAGCACTGCGGGCGAAAGAGAAACCCGATGTCATTATTGCCGCCACACATATGGGGCATTACGACAATGGTAATCATGGTTCAAATGCGCCTGGCGATGTTGAAATGGCACGCGAGTTACCTGCTGGGTATCTGGATATGATTGTTGGTGGTCATTCGCAGGATCCCGTCTGTATGGCGAAGGAAAATGTGAAGCAAGTGAACTATGTTCCCGGAACCCCTTGTACGCCAGATCGTCAAAACGGGACATGGATTGTGCAGGCTCATGAATGGGGAAAATATATTGGGCGTGCTGATTTTACCTTCCGTAATGGCAAACTCACGCTGGTGCACTACGAACTGGTGCCGATTAACCTCAAGCATAAAGTGGTCAATGCTAATGGCAGCACCCGTTGGGTGAACTACACTCCGGAAATTGCGCAAAACCCGGCCATGATGAAGTTGCTGATGCCATTCCAGAAAAAAGGGGAAGGGCAACTTATGGTCAAAATTGGCAGCGTTAATGGTCACCTGGAAGGGGATCGCAGCAAAGTCCGTTTTGAACAGACCAGCATGGCCCGATTGATCCTTGCCGGTCAGATCGAACGAACCAAAGCGGATTTTGCCGTCATCAGTGGCGGTGGGGTACGTGATTCTATCGAAGCCGGAAATATCACCTATAAAGATGTGCTCAAAGTACAGCCATTTGGTAACACGTTAAGCTGGGTGGAAATGAAAGGCAGCGATGTCAGAAAATATCTGGCGGTGGTGGCAAACAAGCAGGTCGATTCCGGGGCTTATGCACAATTTTCAGGTGTTAGTTTGATCGCTGATGGTAGCAATGTCAGTGAAGTAAAAATTAATGGCGAGCCGCTACAGGACGATAAAGTTTATCGCATCGCCATGCCGAGCTTTAATGCAACTGGAGGCGATGGTTATCCGGCAGTAGATAAGCTGGCAAGCTATGTTAATACGGGGTTTGTTGATGCAGAAGTACTAAAACAGTACATTCACAGCCATTCGCCGCTGGATGTTGCAAAATACCAGCCTGCAGGGGAAATTATTTACCAGGTAGCGCAGAAATAGCCATACAGTATTGCGGATATGGCGTTTTGTTACGCCATATCCGTATCTTCAGTATCAGCTGGTGGCTTGTCGTTGTGCTCGTGAACGCATCAGGCGTTCACGCAGCAGGTCGTAGACCCAGTTGTAAACCACAGTATAGGGCAGGAAAAACAGGAAAAAGCCCACTTCAATCATAAATGCCTGCCACAGAGAGACATCCAGCATCCATGCCGCAATTGGCAGACCAATCAGAATAAAGCCCCCTTCAAACCCTAAAGCATGCAGCACACGCAGCGCTATACCACGGGAGAGGCGTTCGCGAGGGAAAAGCCGATCAAAGCTCGCGTTGTAAATGATATTCCAGAGCATCGCAACGGTTGAAAGCATGATTGCCAGTGCGCCCATCTGGAATAGCGGTTTATTCATGATCCAGGCGGCAACAGGTGAAACAAGGGTGATCGCAACCAGTTCAAAACCTGCCGCATGGTAAAAACGTTCTTTCAGTGTACGTTGAGACATAACTCCTCCTGGTAAATTTCTGATGCTATTTTCTATCTTTTTACTGCTAAGATAAAATTAATTTCCATCGAAAAAAGCGATAGTTCAGTTATGCGATATTCACCGGAATCTCTGGAGGCTTTTGTTCAGACAGTGGAAAGCGGCTCCTTTTCTGCTGCGGCCCGTGTATTACGCAAAAGTCAGTCCACGATCAGTACCGCGGTGGCTAACCTGGAAAGCGACCTTGGTGTGATCCTGTTTAGCCGTGAAACCCGCACTCCGCTGCTGACCGAGAATGGTCAGCGGGTGCTGGTACAGGTGAAAGCGATTCTCAATGCCTCCTCACAGCTGGATGAGCTGGCGACACGACTGACCGGGGAAATTGAACCCTGTTTGCGTCTGGCAGTCACCGATTTCTGGCAGGCGGACCATCATGAATCACTGCTCAGACGGTTTGCACAACGTTATCCTGACATCGAATTTGAATGCATGATTGCGGAAGATGGTGACGTGATCGATTTGTTGCAGAGTGGCAGATCGCATATTGGGGTGATTCGCAAACAGGATCGCTATCCATCTGCGCTGTGCTCACAACGTTTACAGATTGAAGCACAACTGGCGATCTATCTGCATCGCGACCATCCTTTGGCTCAACAGGATTCGGTCAGTGAAGAAGCCTTGCAGGAAATGCGTCAGTTACGTCTTACCACCTGGTCGGAGCAGGGAGTGGTATCGGGTGGCAAGGTATGGCAGGCTCCCTATTATCTGCTGCTGCTGGAGATGGCTGAACAGGGTTTTGGCTGGAGCATATTACCGCGCTGGCTGGTCAAACAGTTTGGCCACCAGCTATTGCAGGAACTGCCTGTCGTGGGGTGGCCGCAAAATATTCAGATGGATGCTGTCTGGTCACGGATGTCTCCTCCAGGCCCGGCAGGGCTCTGGATGATCGAGCAACTGGTGACTCAGAAGCCGGGTTAATCGCGCCGGGCGATATCTGCAAAGTGAGCATTAAGCAGCTTTGCTAAATCAGCCGGTGCCAGCTCAATATCCAGCCCACGCTTACCGCCAGAAATATACATCGTGGCAAAATGTTGCGCTAAATGATCAATCACAGTGGGCAGCCGTTTTTTCTGTCCCAGCGGACTGATCCCTCCAAGCAGATAGCCCGTACTGCGCTGGGCAAACTGGGGATCAGCCATTTCGACCTTTTTAGCACTTAAAGCTTTTGCCACTTTTTTTAGATCCAACTGGCTGGCAACAGGCGTTACGGCAACAGCAAGGGTTTTATTATCTCCGTTAATCGCGACCAGCAGTGTTTTATAGACTCTTTCAGCATCAAGATTCAGCTTACGTACCGCCTCATCACCGAAGTGTGTTTCGTTACTGTCATGCTCATAGGTATGAAGTGTAAAAGGGACTTTTTGTTTTTCTAATAATTTTACTGCCGGAGTCATCGCTGTAACCCTTCCTGTTTTGCCCCTATACAGATGGCATTAATAGTGGTGAATAAAAGTACTGGAGAAAAAGTGTGCTTTACGCGACAATCAGCCCCGCGTCAGCACGATGCTGATAGATAACCAAAATCATAAAAAGCTTCCTTATTTGCTGGCCGATAGTGATATCGGCCTTTTTTTTATCCTTTCAGCATTTCCGGAAGGTTCCCTTCGCCATAGAGATGCAGTGCTCCCACCGCCACAACATAATTGCCCGGTGGCAGGGCAGACAGTTGCTGGCGCCATCTTTGGTTACGCTGGTGCATTAACAGATCACTAAGCTGGCTGCTAAAGGTCTCAGGTAACACCATTTTTCCGTGATTACCTGGGGGCGCTTCCAGCCACCAACTGACCATCGTCTGTAGCAGACGGGCATTAACGTGCCAGTGCTGTAACGTATCTTCCAGTAATGTCATTCCCCCTGCAGGCAGTGATTTCAGCAGAGTTATCTGGGTATCAGAACCTTCCAGTTCAATGATTTTTAACTGCTGTGCTTTGGCTGCCTGAAGGAGTTGATAATCAATACCGCAGTCAGCGCGTAAGCCGAGTGTTTGTGCCTGTTGTGCCTGCAGCATCAGTGCAACCTGCCAGGCGGGAAGGGTATCCACGCGTGGTAGTGAAATATTCAGCTCGCCACATAATCGTTGCAGTTGCTGAAACTGCTCCGGGGATAAACGCTGATCCAGTGGTGGGCAGATCTCGCTTTCACTAAAAGGTGAACCACCGGTAGTGATATCCGCTTCTACAATTAGCGCATCAGCATGTCGTAGCTGGTTCAGCAACTTCCCTGGTAACGGCGACATATTACGAGTACCCATATGGATACTGCCCACCAGATGTAAATGTTGCTGGCCCAGGGAGATATCCAGAGCGGGATAGCGATATTCTGTTGGCCAAAATTTATGCAACCACTGCCACAGCGCGTATAGATACTTCATCCTTCAGATGGCCTCTGCGTTGGCTGTGAGCAGGTTACCCCGCTCACGTAATGTCTTTCATGCTAACGCGATAACTCGCTGAGTGACAGGTCAAAATTCAGTATATTACCGACAGATTACACGTAACCTTTAATCCTGTGGCGGGCGATAACGGATCAGGCGATTGGCATTACTGACGACAGTAATCGAGGAGAGCGCCATTGCTGCACCTGCCACAACCGGATTAAGCAGGGTTCCCGTCAGTGGATAGAGCACACCCGCGGCAATCGGGATACCACAGGCATTATAGATAAATGCCCCCAGCAGATTCTGCTTCATATTACGCAGCGTTGCTTTAGCAATAGCCAGTGCATCAGCAACGGCATGCAGATCCTGGCGCATCAGAGTCACTGCTGCGGTTTCAATGGCGATATCACTACCGCTGCCCATCGCCATGCCCACATCGGCCTGTGCCAGCGCAGGGGCATCGTTGATACCATCACCAATCATGGCGACCTGCTGTCCTTGTTGCTGTAACTGGCTAATTGCCTGTGCTTTCCCTTCAGGCAGAACGCCAGCGATAACCTTGTCGATACCGGCTTCCCGGGCAATGGCTTGTGCGGTGATTTCATTATCCCCGGTTAGCATCACCAGCTGATAGCCCCGACGATGTAAACGTTGTAATGCACTGACACTTTCCACTCGCAGGGGATCGCGGATGACAAACAGCGCGACGATTTTTCCTTCTGCAGCCAGCAAGACGGGCGTGCTACCGCTGGCAGCCTGCTCAGCCAGTGGGGCAATAATGGCGCGGGTATCAATCTGTTGTTGTTCCATCAGCGCCAGATTCCCCAGCAGTAGCGGAGTGCCGTCCAGAGTACCGCTTACCCCCAGACCAGGCAGGGTACGAAATTGGGTGCTCTCCGGCAGGTTCTCCAGTGCTGCGTATTCGATGATGGCGTGCGCCAGTGGATGGCTGGAACCCTGCTCCAGCGATGCTGCCTGACGTCGTACGCTCGCCTGTTCAGCGCCATTGAACAACATCAGATCCACTACGCGGGGTTTACCTTCCGTCAGCGTTCCTGTTTTATCAAAGACCAGCGTGGTAAGTGTACTGGCACGTTGCAGGGCATCAGCATCACGTACCAGTACTCCAAATTCAGCAGCGCGGCCCACACCTGAAATAATCGACATCGGCGTTGCCAGCCCCAGGGCACAAGGGCAGGCGATGATCAGCACAGTAGTGGCAATCACCAGGGTATAGACCAGTTGCGGGGCAGGGCCAGCCAGATACCAGATCGCTGCACTGACAAGTGCAATGATGATCACTGCGGGTACAAAGATCGCGGCGATCTTATCAGCCAGTTGGCCGATCTCGGGTTTGCTGCTTTGTGCCTGGCGTACTAACTGGATGATGCGGGAAAGCGTGGTATTTTTACCAATTGCCTGTGCACGGAACAGAGCGCTGCCATCCTGCAATACTGTTCCGGCATGAAGGGTGTTTCCCTGAATTTTATGTTGTGGAATGGCTTCACCGGTCAGCATGGCTTCATCCAGCCAGGCTTCGCCCTGAACAATAACACCATCAACAGGGACGCGATCTCCGGTAGTCACACGCAGTGTCATTCCCACCTGCACCTCATTCAGGGGCAGAATACGTTCACCGGCATCAGTGACCACTCTGGCTGTTGGTGGCGTGAGATCTAATAATTTTTCCAGCGCCTGAGACGATCGCTGACGTGCACGTTGTTCCAGCATATGCCCGAGGTTAATCAGGCCGATAATCATTGCGCTGGCTTCGTAATAAAGATGACGAGCCGCCATTGGGAAGGCTTCCGGCCACAGATTAACGCTGATGGAATAGAGCCATGCTGCGCCCGTACCCAGGGCGACCAGCGTATCCATCGTTGCTGTGCGATTAAGCAGGCTGCGCCAGGCACTGCGATAGAAATGTCCGCCGGCGACAATCATCACAAGCAGAGTAAGCCCGCCAGCACCCAGCCAGATGCTGCGGTTTTCAGCGGTGAGCATCATATTGTCACCGAGCATTCCCCATATCATCAGAGGAATACCGAGCATCAGTGCCAGTACAGCCTGCCAGCGGAAACGACGCATGGCAGTTTGTGCACTTTGCTGCTGTTTTTCGCGGCGTTCACTTTCATCAATGATGATTTCGGCACCGTAACCTGCCTGGCTAACAGCATCAATCAGTGTCTGGGGCGATACCGCTCCCATCACCAGCGCGCTGCGTTCAGCAAGGTTAACCCGGGCCTGACTGACACCCGGCACACGCTGTAAAGCGTTCTGTACTCTGCCGACACAGCTGGCGCAGCTCATTCCTTCTATTAATAACTGATAACTGTCATCAGTACGGGTTGCCGGAAGCTGGGAGTTCGCCGCTGTCAGCGCTTCCGGCTGAGGTTCTGATACTGTCAGCGGATCAGACTTTGGGTGACTATTTTCCGCTGATAAGGTGGCGTGATAACCGGCTTCTTCCACAGCAGCAATCAAGGCTTCGGCACTGGCCGGGCCGGTGATACTGGCGGAGGTGATGCTCACGTCTGCCTGTTCGACATCATCGCGTTTTTCCAGCGTTTCTTTTACGCGTTTTACACAGTGGCCGCAGGATAACCCTTCCAGCGCCAGTAATGTGGTGTGTGACATGAGGTAACTCCTTATATCGGGTTTGATCCGCAGTTAAATTTGCAGTAGGTATAAAGGGTAAACCTTACCGCAAGGGGAAGGTCAAGGAGTAAACATGAATATCAGCGACATGGCTAAAAAAACCGGTTTAACCAGCAAAGCGATCCGTTTTTATGAGGAGAAAGGGCTGGTTACGCCACCACAGCGTTCAGATAATGGTTATCGCAGCTACACCGACAAACATCTGGAAGAGTTGACGTTACTACGTCAGGCGCGCCAGGTTGGATTTAACCTGGATGAGTGTCGTGAAATGATCAGCCTGTTACATAACCCGGAACGGCACAGTGCGGATGTAAAGGCCCGAACGCTGGAGAAAGTCAAAGAGATTGAGGTACATATCGAGCAACTCCAGCAGATGCGATTACGGTTACTGGATATGGCCGCCAGTTGCCCGGGTGACGACAGTGCAGAATGCCCGATTATCAATCAACTGACAGGATGTTGTGCATCGCAGAAAGCAGTTTAATGTATTCACTATCACAGGGAAGAAACGTCCTGTACTGTGCGGGATTGAAAAATACGGGGACAGCCGATGGACAGTCCCCGCATAAAAACATCAGTAAAGCAGAGAGTAGAGCTGGCGGCGGTATTTGCTGGCCAGTGCATCCCCTGTGCCGAGGGCGGCGAGGATCTCTTGCAGGATTTTACGTGCCTGACCGTCTGCGGCAGCCAGATCTTTTTTCAGATGGCTGAACAGCAATTCAAGCGCTTCTTCGTTGCGGCCGACCTGGTGCAACTGTAGCGCCAGTTGCGTTGCCAGTACTGCATCTTCCGGTTTTTCTGCGATTTGCTGCTGTAATTGCTGGATCTCTGGTGTATCGGCGGCCTGCTTCAGCAAATCGATCTGCGCTACCAACCCCTGATAACGGGTATCCTGATCCTGCAATGGCACCACCTTCAGTACCGCTTCGGCTTCATCACTGCGGTTGAGGCCAATCAGCACTTCAGCCAGCAGGAAGCCAATATCACTGCGCTGCTGGCTTAACTGCCAGGCATCTTTCAGCAGCGGCAGGGCTTCGATCAGATTGCCTTCATCCATCAACTGCATGGCTTGCTGTGCTTTCAGTTCTTCTTCCTTCGGCAGGACTTTTTCCAGCAGGGCGCGTACCGCTTCTTCTGGCTGCGGGCCCTGGAAGCCATCGACAGGCTGACCATTCTGGAACAGATAGACCGTTGGAATCGAACGCAGGCCGAACTGCTGAGCGACTGCCGGATGTGCATCACAATCCAGTTTCGCCAGAATAAACTGACCAGCATAATCCTGCGCCAGACGCTCCAGCAAGGGTGTCAGTTGCTGGCAATGCTGGCTGCGTTCGGACCAGAAGTAGAACAACACGGGAACCTGCATTGACTGCTCCAGTGTCTGATGCAGGTTAGTTTCATTAATCTCAACAATCGCAGCTTGTGGTGCCATGAATTTGTCTCTTCTTTCGTGAGTTTCTTACTGTATTGGGGCTATCCCGCCAGCTTCAAGCCCTGGGGGCTAATTCCGACGTAAAAACCAGTCCAGCACCCGACCAGGAAGGAGCCGGCGCAGCAGGCTCATGCTCCAGGCTACCAGGGTCACCGGATAACGCAACCGCGGATGGCGACTTTCCAGCGCGTGGCGAAGTTGGGGTAAAATTGCTTCCGGGGGCAGGGTAAAGCGTGCGGCAATACCGGGATTTTTCACCGGTTTACCCTGCTGTGCCTGATGTACATTGGTCGTAAAACGGGTAGCAATCGGGCCGGGTTCAATCAGGCTGACACGGACACCACTTGTGTGCAACTCCATTCTCAGCGCATCGGACCAGGCTTCCAGGGCATATTTGCTGGCAGCGTAAGCCCCCCGGCCTGGGGTGGAAATCAATCCAAGTACGGAGCTGGTGTTGATAATGCGCCCGGCACCACTGGCGATCAATGCAGGCAGTAACAATACGGTCAGTTGGTGGGTGCCAAATAGGTTGGTAGAGAATTGTCGTTCCAGTTGTTCCCGGGTGATGGATTGCAGTGGCCCATACTGACCGAAGCCGCCATTGTTAAACAGGCCAAATAACCGACCCTCGCATAATGTGAGGATCTCAGCGGCACCGCGTTGCACACTTTCTGCATCATCCAGATCCAGCAGTACGCCGCTGAACCCCAGTGTGTTCATGCGTTCGACATCCTGCGGTTTACGGCAGGCGGCAATAACATGATAACCCCGGCGCAGGAGGTCATTTGCAGCGACTAATCCGATGCCGCTGGAATTGCCGGTAATGACAATAGTTTTTTGCATAATGTTTTAATCACAAGTCGTTAGATTATGCGTAATTTGTTGAGCAATACCGGGTTGCGCTCAATTGTTAGCAATAATTTTCATGATAGTTTTGATGGAGTTCGATGATTCGCTTGCCCGTTGGTCGAGGTGTTCTTTTTCCATCGTTTTGCCTTATCGACTCAGAAATCATTATAGTGGGTTGTTTAATGGTTTTGTTATTTGATTTGGAATGGTTTTTTCTGTTTTTGTCGGTTTTATTAGTTGGTTAGTTGGTTAGTTGGTTAGTTGGTTAGTTGGTAGGTCAGTGTTTGCGTGGCAGAGGCGGTTCTCCATCCGGGGAAGTCCTCGCGCCGCTACGCGGTTCCTTCACTCCACTCGTCAGCCCGACGGCACGGCTCTGACGAAACGTCCCTGTTTCGCAGAGCCTTGGGCAGACATCCCTGTCTGCCCATCCTGGCTTCCTCCCTCCGTTCAGCGCTGCGGATGCCCGGATGGAGAACCGCCTCTGCCACTCTTTAACTATTGTGGTGCCTGTCTGGTTTTTGCTGTTTGATATCGTGAGTAGCTCAGTAGCTCAGTATTCTACTATTTTACATTATGGGGATCGGTAACTGTTCGGCAGACGATTTGGCGGCGAGTATATTAGCGTTAAACCCTTATCGCATTCCTCTGATCTTACCGAAGTAATGTATCCAGTTTCGTGGGGGTGCAGGATGTAACATACTTTTCTATGCATCTATTGAAGCAACGCATCCAGTTTCACGGATGTACTGGAGGTAACATACTTTTCTACGCATCTATTGAAGCAATGCGCCCGGTTTCGTCGATGTGCAGGAGGTAACATACTTTTCTATGCATCTATTGAAGCAATGCGCCCAGTTTCGTGGGTGTGCAGGATGTAACATACTTTTTCATGCATTTATTGAAGCAACGTACCCAGTTTCACGGATGTACTGGAGGTTGTATTCTCCTCTGCGTTTCGGGCAAAGCAACGTATTGTCACATGTTCACAAAAGAGCATGTTTTTTCTTACCGCGACAATAAAGCCAAAAGGTGAACACCCCCGCTACAGGGCTGACGGGCAATCTGCAGCGCTGAGGTGGAAGCAGATGGCCAGGAGAGACCAGCATGGACGCTGGTCTCAGGTCAGGCGCAGGCAGGGATGCCTGCTCCTGACCGGTCCGTCAAGGCCAACTGCTGTAACCGAAGGCACCGCGTAGCGGCGCGAGGACAACCCGCCAGCCCTGTAGCGGGGGTGGGCACCCAGCACCCAGAATCAGCAAACCAGCTTAACGAACAAACTCCAGGGTACTAGCGAGTTTTGCGGGGTACTTCCCAAATTACTCACGATCAACTAAAGGAGTCAGCTGTTTCGCCATAAAATCAGCGATAAAGGCTTGCGCTGCCGGGGCTGGGTGAATGCCATCATCCTGCATCCATTCGGGTTTCAGATACACCTGCTCCATAAAAAAAGGTACCAGCGGAATGGCATAACGCTCCGCCAGCTTGGGATAAATAGCGGCAAAAGAAGTGGTATAGCGGCGACCATAATTCACCGGCAGGCGTACCTGCATCAACAACGGCTGTGCGCCAGATGCTTTGACTTGCTGGATGGCCTGGTCCAGATCTCGCTCCAGTTGTTGTGACGGAAACCCCCGCAAACCGTCATTGCCACCCAGCTCAATCAGTACCCAGCGCGGCTGATGTTGTTTTAGTAGCGCTGGCAAGCGGGCAACGCCCTGAGCCGCCGTATCACCACTTATGCTGCCGTTAATAATAGTGGGTGATTGATGCCACTTATCATTGAGTAATGCAGGCCATGCTGCACTGGCAGACATACGATAACCGGCGCTCAGGCTATCGCCGAGTATCAGCAGGGTGTCAGCCGCCGTCGCGCGTAGCGTCATCAGCATCAACAATAACAGGAAAGAGTAATGCCAGCGGAAAACATTCTTGAAGTTCATCATCTTAGTAAGTCCGTCGGTCTGGGGGAGAATCAGCTTTCCATCCTCACCGGAGTTGAGCTGGTTGTCAAACCGGCTGAAACGATTGCCCTGATTGGCGAATCAGGTTCAGGAAAATCAACCTTGCTGGGGATCCTCGCCGGGCTGGATGATGGTAGTGAAGGGGAAGTGCTGTTATTCGGGCAACCACTGCATCAGATGGATGAAGAACAGCGGGCAGAGCTGCGGGCAAAAAATATTGGCTTTGTTTTTCAGTCCTTTATGTTGGTACCAACACTGAACACAGTGGAAAATGTTCAGCTTCCCGCACTGCTGCGTGGTGAACATGATCGTCAGAGCCGTGAGCGAGCCGCCCAGTTATTGATGCAACTGGGGTTGGGGCAGCGCCTTACTCATCTTCCGGCACAACTTTCTGGTGGGGAACAGCAACGTGTAGCACTGGCTCGTGCTTTTAATGGTCGTCCGGCTTTATTATTTGTCGATGAACCGACGGGGAACCTCGACCGGAAAACCGGCGACCACATTGCAGATCTGCTGTTTTCCATGAATCGTGATTTTGCTACCACCTTGATTCTGGTGACTCACGATGAACAACTGGCAGCCCGCTGTGATCGCCGTTTGCGCTTACGTGACGGAAAATTGTGGGAGGAGTCATGATCTGGCGCTGGTTCTGGCGTGAATGGAAATCGCCTTCGCTGCTGATCGTCTGGCTGGCACTGACCCTGGCTGTCGCCTGTGTGCTGGCATTAGGATCGAGCAGTGATCGTATGGAAAAAGGACTTACTCAGCAAAGCCGTGATTTTATGGCGGGTGATCGTACTCTGAGAAGCAGCAAAGAAGTTCCGGCGGAATGGCTGGAACAGGCGCAACGTGATGGGTTGCAGGTCGCACGGCAACTGACGTTTATGACGATGACGTTTGCCGGAGATACACCACAACTGGCATCGGTTAAAGCAGTGGATGATGCTTACCCGATGTTTGGGCAACTGGATACGGAGCCAGGTGGTTTAAAACCCGTAGCAGGTACAGTGCTGGCAGCCCCTCGCTTGCTGGCATTACTGGAGCGTAAAAACGGTGATGAGCTTGATGTGGGCGATGCCACATTGCGTATTGCTGGTACAGTAATTCAGGAGCCGGACGCCGGATTTAATCCTTTCCAGACGGCGCCGCGCGTGTTGATGAATCTGGCTGATGTGGCAAAAACCGGAGCCATTCAGCCCGGCAGCCGTCTTACCTGGCGTTATAAGTTTGCTGGTAACCCACAACAACTGGCACGTTATGACGACTGGATTGCCTCGCGTCTGACAACGGATCAGCGCTGGATAAGCGTGGAAAATGCAGATGATGCACTGGGTAAATCCATGCAACGTGCTCAACAATTTCTGTTGTTGTCAGCATTGCTAACCCTGATGCTGGCAATGGCGGCGGTCACTGTTGCGATGAGCCATTACTGCCGCAGTCGTTACGATTTGGTGGCAGTACTGAAAACCCTTGGGGCGAATCGTAATGCATTACGAAAGCTGATCGTCGGACAGTGGCTGGCCGTGTTGCTGCTGGCTGCGGTATGTGGTGGCGCGATAGGGTTGGGGTTTGAGGCAGTGCTATTGCGGATGTTGCGTCCGGTATTACCTGGTGAATTGCCTGCCGCCAGTGGCTGGCCGTGGTTATGGGCGGTCGGAACCCTGTTTATCATTTCACTACTGGTTGGGCTGCGGCCTTATCGCCTGCTACTGGCCACACGTCCTCTGCGAGTGCTGCGCCGTGATACGGTAGCAAGCCTCTGGCCGCTGAAATTTTATTTACCGCTAATGGCAATAGCGGTAACAGGTTTACTGGCTCTGCTGGTTGGGGGGAGTAAGCTATTGTGGATGCTCATGGCTGGCATTGTGCTGTTATCACTGCTGCTGGGGGCTATTGGCTGGGGGGGATTACTGCTGTTGCGCCGTCTGACGCTACGTAATCTGGCATTTCGTCTGGCGGTGAATCGGTTGCTGCGTCAGCCGTGGACCACGCTAAGCCAGCTGGCTGCATTTTCCCTGTCATTTATGCTGCTGGCATTACTGCTGATTATGCGTGGTGATCTGCTGGAGCGCTGGCAGCAACAATTGCCTCCGGGTAGCCCGAACTATTTCCTGCTGAATCTGACAGAACAGCAGGTGCCCCAGGTAAAAGCCTTTCTTGAGCAGCATCAGATAACTCCGGGAACCTTCTATCCGGTGGCGCGAGTACGTTTGACCGGGATCAATCATCAACCTGCAGATCCACAACAGGATGGATCTCTTAATCGTGAACTGAACCTGACCTGGCTGCACGATCTGCCGGATCATAATCCACTGACCGCAGGACACTGGCCACCACTGCGTGATGAAGTTTCGATAGAAGAAGGTGTGGCAGAAAGACTTGGCGTGAAATTAGGGGATACACTGACCTTTACCGGCGATACACAGGAGTTTACGGCAAAAATCAGCAGTATGCGCAAAGTGGATTGGGAAAGCCTGAAACCTAATTTCTTCTTTATCTTCCCGCCAGGTGCACTGGATGCCCAACCACAGACTTGGCTGACCAGCTTCCATTTGAAAAATAACAATGCACTGTTAGTACAACTGAATCGCGAATTTCCAACGCTGAGCTTGCTGGATATTGGCAGCATCCTGCAGCAAATCGGTCAGGTGCTGGCGCAGGTCAGCCAGGCACTGGAAATTATGGTGGTGCTGGTAACTGCCTGTGGTGTGTTGCTGTTGCTGGCGCAGATCCAGGTGGGAATGCAGCAACGACGTCAGGAGCTGGTGGTTTATCGCACGCTGGGTGCCAGTAAAAAATTGCTGCGCGCTACGCTGTGGTGCGAGTTTGCTTTGCTGGGTGTGGTTTCTGGTGTGGCAGCCGCAGTGGGGGCCGAGGCGGCGTTATGGGGATTACAGAAGAAGGTGTTTGATTTCCCGTGGCAGCCTGATTTCACACTGTGGCTGGTATTGCCGCTAACCGGCGCAGTTTTGTTGTCATTATGCGGAGGCTGGCTGGGCGTGCGTTTACTGAAAGGGAAGGCGCTATTTCGGGGATATGACGTCGGGTAAATACTGTGGGCCACTGCATTTATGCAGTGGCCCACAGAGAACGGCAGAAAAACCGATTAATTCAGTTTCTCAACAGCCCAGGCAATCCCACTGGCGTATTCTTCCGGCAGCATTGGCACCAGGGCACTCAGTGCATCACGTAATGCTGAGGTGTTGATATCTGACAGATTAAGATGCCCAACCTTGCGGCCTGGACGCACCTCTTTTTCATACCAGTGCAGATGTACCAGTGGTTGTTGCAGCCAGTCCATATTCACGTCAGTGCCAATCAGATTGACCATCACAGACGGACAGTTTGCTACAGGAACCGGCAGTGGCAGATTCAGAATCGCTCGCAGGTGCAGTTCGAACTGGCTGATGGAGGCCCCGTTTTGCGTCCAGTGCCCGCTGTTATGGACGCGTGGAGCCAGCTCGTTGATCAGCAGACCTTCCGGCACAACAAAGCACTCCATCGCCATCACACCAACGTAGTTCAGCTCGTTCATGATGGCTGACAACATCTGCTCAGCCTGTTGCTGGTGAGCTGCATTGACCGCAGGCAACATCACGCTGGTACGCAGAATACCATCCTGGTGCAGGTTATGTGTCAGTGGGTAGAACACCGTTTTACCATCGTGCCCACGAGCACCAACCAGTGAAACTTCACCGCTAAAATTAATACCACGTTCAACGATGCATTCGCCGTAACACTCTTCAGGCAGGGAAGCTGTATCATCAGCACGTAACCGCCACTGACCACGGCCATCATAACCACCGGTACGGCGTTTCACGATGGCCAGTTCACCCAGGGTGGCAAAGGCCTGTGGCCACTGATCAGCGGACGAGAGTAACTGCCAGGGAGCCGTTGCCAGCCCCAGCCGATCCAGTAACTGCTTCTGGGTTAAACGGTCAGCCAGAATCGGGAAAATATCGCGATTAACAAAAGCATTATGCTCTGCCAGCTCACGGGTGAGGGCGGTTTCTGGCCAGCGTTCAATTTCAGCGGTGATCACGCTGGCGGCAATAGGCAGCGCTTCCGGTTCAGCATCCAGACCAACCGGATAAACGGCAATCCCCAGGGGTTCCCCAGCCTGGCGCAGCATACGTCCCAGTTGTCCGTTACCTAATACACAAACTGGCTTCATGCTTCCTCCCGAGGATCCGGGTTATTCAGCACTTCATCTGTCTGGCTCTGACGCCATGTTGTCAGACGGGTTGCCAGTTCATTATCGTGCAGGGCCAGGATCTGGGCGGCCAGCAGAGCGGCGTTTGCTGCACCTGCTTTACCAATTGCCAGCGTACCAACCGGGATACCGCGCGGCATTTGTACGATGGAGTAGAGGCTGTCAACACCACTCAGCGCTGCGCTCTGCACCGGAACACCCAGTACAGGAACCAGCGTTTTAGCTGCCAGCATTCCTGGCAGATGTGCCGCGCCACCTGCTCCGGCAATAATCACCTGATAACCATTATCCGCAGCCTGTTCAGCAAAACTGAACAGTTTATCCGGGGTGCGGTGGGCTGAAACCACTTCACAGTGGAAAGGAACATCCAGACTGGTAAGGATTTCCGCTGCAAACTGCATGGTTGCCCAGTCGCTTTTGGATCCCATAACAATAGCAATGCGGGCCGGTGCGGCGTTAGATGACATGCGGGGCTGACTCCTGTGATTGTAAACCATCACCGAAACAGGTTATTGGCGACCTGCCTGGTTGTAACATCAATACGGGACGTTAATGACCCATATCGCTGGGAAGGGCTGAGAGAATAACATGAGTCAGCAGTAAGGAAAACGGTTGCGTCGCGGTTAATCGCCACAAGTCAGCACAATATTTTGTTTCAGAACGGGAAGGAAATCAGCGTTACCTCTTCATTGCTGACTTTAACCATTGAGCCTTGTTCATGCCAGGCTCCCAGTACCACACGTTGCCCAGGCTGACCGTCAACATCCAACTGGTGTACCGCCGGGCGATGAGTATGGCCGTGGATCAATACCGGAGCATGATGACGGTGCATAGCCGCGACCACAGCTTGCGGATTCACATCCATTATCGTCATATCTTTGCTGCTGTTTGCCTGTTTGCTGCCCGCACGCATTTTTACAGCAATACGCTGACGGAGAAACAGCGGCAGGGCCAGGAACAGTTTTTGTAGCCAGGGCTGATGAACTTTGGCACGGAAGCGAAGATAGCCTTCATCATCGGTACAAAGGGTATCGCCGTGCATAATCAGTACACGCTTGCCATACAGTTCCAGCAACTGCTCTTCAGGTAGCAGTGTCATACCGGCGCTGCGGGCAAAACGCTGACCGAGCAGGAAATCACGGTTGCCGTGGATAAAATAACAGGGAATGTTCAACTGGCGTAGGGCCTGAGCGACTTCTGCATGCAGTGGATTCGGATCATCATCACCAATCCAGGCTTCAAACAGATCGCCGAGAATATAGAGGGCGTCTGCGTGTTGTGCTTCGCGGTGCAGAAAATGAAGAAAACCGGCAGTAATTGCCGGTTCTTCAACACACAGATGGAGATCTGCGATAAACAGCGTATGCGACATTATTATTCGCTAACGGTGACTTTCTGGATAATCACGTCTTCTTTTGGCACATCCTGGTGCATGCCGCTGCGACCAGTAGCAACAGCTTTGATTTTTTCAACCACGTCCATGCCTTCAACCACTTCAGCGAATACGCAGTAACCCCAGCCTTGCAGGCTTTCGTCACGGAAGTTCAGGAAGTCGTTGTCTGCAACGTTGATGAAGAACTGTGCAGTAGCAGAATGTGGAGCCTGAGTACGCGCCATTGCCAGGGTGCCTTTGGTGTTCTTCAGACCGTTACTCGCTTCGTTGCGGATCTCTTCTTTGGTTGCTTTCTGATTCATACCGGGTTCAAAACCGCCGCCCTGAATCATAAAACCGTTAATTACGCGGTGGAAGATGGTGTTGTCGTAGAAACCTTCACGGCAGTAATCCAGGAAGTTTTTTACGGTAGCCGGCGCTTTATCATCGAAAGTTTTGATTACGATATCGCCGTGGTTAGTCTGGAAAGTGACCATATTCTCATCCTGTCAGGGTTGGAGTATTTAACAAGGTGCATCGGGAGTCAGGAAAACATCCCCGCTCCGGGCAACAGACGGCTCTTATATCACAAAATGTGCTGTTGAGTCAGCCCTGCTGCATAACAAGCCCGTTGCTATCACGATACCCGGCATGGCGCTGACGCGAAAAATACGTCAAAATACCGGATTATCATTTTTATTATTAACCCGCACACGCCTAATAACGGAATGTCTCAATGCTAAAGATCTATAACACCCTGAGTCGTCAAAAAGAGGAATTCAAACCTATTCATGCTGGTGAAGTAGGCATGTACGTGTGCGGCATTACCGTTTATGACCTGTGTCACATCGGTCATGGCAGGACGTTTGTGGCATTTGATGTGGTGTCCCGTTATCTGCGTTATCTGGGATATTCACTGAAATATGTGCGCAATATCACCGATATCGACGACAAAATTATCAAGCGCGCTAACGAAAATGGCGAAACGATCGGTGAACTGACCGACCGTATGATCGCTGAAATGCACACCGATTTTGCCGCACTGAATATTCTGCCGCCGGATCAGGAACCGCGTGCTACCCGCCATATTGATGAAATTATTGAGCTGGTTAGCACCCTGATTGCCCGCGACCATGCCTATGTTGCCAGTAATGGTGACGTGATGTTCTCTGTGGATAGCGATCCTCACTATGGTGCGTTATCACGCCAGGATCTGGAGCAGTTACAGGCCGGTGCCCGCGTTGAAGTGGCTGATGTGAAACGCAACCCGATGGACTTTGTTCTGTGGAAAATGTCTAAAGCCGATGAGCCGGGCTGGGTATCACCATGGGGGAATGGCCGCCCTGGCTGGCATATTGAGTGTTCAGCGATGAACTGCAAGCAACTGGGCAACCACTTTGATATTCATGGCGGCGGCTCTGATCTGATGTTCCCGCATCATGAAAATGAAATTGCGCAGTCCACGTGTGCTCACGATGGCCCATATGTGAACTACTGGATGCACTCTGGCATGGTGATGGTTGACCGCGAGAAGATGTCTAAATCGCTGAACAACTTCTTTACTGTGCGTGATGTGCTGGCGCACTACGATGCAGAAACGGTGCGCTACTTCCTGATGTCCGGTCATTATCGCAGCCAACTGAACTACGGTGAAGATAACCTGAACCAGGCACGGGCTGGTCTGGAACGCCTGTACACTGCACTGCGTAACACCGATGCGGCAGCGGTCGCTGCGGGTGGTGATGAATTTGAAGCTCGCTTCCGTGAAGCGATGGATGATGACTTCAATACGCCGGGTGCTTATTCCGTGCTGTTTGATATCGCACGTGAAGTAAACCGCCTGAAAGCTGAAGATAAAGTGGCTGCGGATGGACTGGCGGCTCGCCTGCGTCAACTGGCTGGAGTGCTGGGTCTGCTGCAACAGGATCCTGAACTGTTCCTGCAAAGCGGTGCGCAAAACAGTGATGATGAAGTGGCTGAAATTGAAGCGCTGATCAAAATGCGTAACGATGCGCGTAAAGAGAAGAACTGGGCACAGGCAGATGTAGCGCGTGACAAACTGAACGAGTTGGGCATTATCCTGGAAGATGGCCCTGCCGGAACCACATGGCGTCGTAAGTAATGACTAAAAAAACAGGCCAGCATTGCTGGCCTGTTTGATGAACAGGGGAGGGATATTTCCCCTGTTACGCGTATTTTGTTTTTATCCGCCTGTCAGGCAACAACCGTCACTTCATTACCATCAAATGCAACGGTCTGACCTGCCACAATCTTGCAGCGTTTGCGTGTTTCTACTGTGCCATCAACGGTTACATAACCATCGGCAATCAGTAATTTCGCTGTTGCGCCGCTTTCAGCCCAGCCTTCCAGTTTCAGCAGATCGCAGAGATCCACATGCGGGTATTTACCCAAAGAGAACGTTGCCATTATTCTGCTGCTTCCCCGTCGTTGTCTTCACAAGCTTGTAAAGTATTTTGAATCAGTGTTGCTACTGTCATTGGGCCAACACCGCCCGGAACCGGGGTGATATATGATGCGCGCTCAGAGGCGACATCGAACTCGACATCACCAACCACTTTGCCACTTTCCAGACGGTTGATACCGACATCGATCACGATAGCACCAGGTTTAATCCACTCACCAGGAATAAAGCCCGGTTTACCGACGGCAACCACCAGTAAGTCGGCGTGTTCAACGTGATGGCGCAGATCTTTGGTAAAACGGTGAGTCACGGTTGTGGTACAACCTGCCAGCAGCAGTTCCATACTCATTGGACGACCAACGATATTGGACGCACCGACCACAACTGCATTCAGGCCGTAGGTATCGATGTTATAACGCTCCAGCAGGGTGACAATCCCGCGTGGTGTGCAGGGACGCAATTTAGGTGCTCGCTGGCACAGACGACCCACATTATAAGGATGGAAGCCATCCACATCTTTGGCTGGAGAGATATGTTCCAATACTTTGACATTATCAATGCCAGCTGGCAGTGGTAACTGCACCAGAATACCGTCGATTTGTGGATCGTTATTCAGCTCAGTGATCAGATCCAGCAATTCGGATTCACTGGTTGTGGCAGGCAGATCGTAAGAGCGGGAGAGAAAACCTACCTCTTCACAGGCACGGCGTTTGCTGCCGACATAGATTTGCGATGCCGGGTTTTCACCCACCAGAACCACGGCCAGACCAGGAGCACGTTTCCCGGCAGTCAGACGTTGCTGTACTTTTTCCGCAACCTCTTGCCGCACCTGTTGTGCAATCGCTTTACCATCAATAATTTTTGCTACCATCGGAGAGGGGATCCATCTGTGTTAAGTTAAATCGGGGATTGCCTCTATTTTGTCAGAAGCGGGCGCTGCTGTCAGGCGGAGATTGCCCGATTATTGTGCATAACTTCGTCACTGGATACGCTAAGGCGGTAAAATCATTGACTAAGCAGATGTTGACCGTATAATCCGACCCACTCACTATGCGCCCTTAGCTCAGCTGGATAGAGCACCGGCCTTCTAAGCCGTAGGTCACAGGTTCGAATCCTGTAGGGCGTGCCAAATTCGTATAAAAAAAGACGTCAGTTGGCGTCTTTTTTTGTGCCTGAAATTCAGTGAGTTAGCTCTATAGCCGAACGGGTGTTCGAATAAGAAATGTTCTGGCGGTTGGTTTACTTTGTTCGGAATATGACTATCTTTTTTGATTGTTTATTCAATAAAAATAAGAAAAACTGGCGTAAATGGTAAATATCGAAAACACTTTTAATCTATTATTCTGGATTGTTATGACGGCGAATCGATAGTTTGTATGAATGGTAAGATAATAATTAACTTAGTTTTCAGAAATGAATAAATGTCAAGACTTCAATAAAAAATTTAAGAGTGGAATGTCACTCTTCAGGATTATTCATTGCGCTTTTCCTCTTTAATTCTGACTGGGGGAGAGTATACTATGCCGCGATTTTATTCACCTGCTTCTGGAGATTGGTTTTTCCTATAACTAACTATTTTAATTGAAATTAATATAAAAATTAAGATAGGGAAGTTGAACAGGTAGATGATGACTTCATCCTTACCTGGGAAGTCATTCAGATATCTGAATTGGGAAAAACCTGATGGCTAAAATGTCGGAAAACTAAGAAAGTGGGCAACTTCTATCTAACGTGCTGATGAGTGAAAGAGCAGGACAGAGGGCTCATTATGAATAACGACCTTTCATTGTGAGGCGATGATGTACAACTTACTGAAAAGTAAGCACATCATATACATCAGGTTCAGGTTTTTCGTGCTTTGGTTGCGATAGCCAATGGCGGTAGCGTGTCTTAATGGAGCGCTACGTTACTATAAAACATCCTATCGTGCTGATTCATAACCATTCGAAGCCTAATAATTCATACTGTGACATTACATTCAGTATACAGTCAGGAATTTATGTACCGACTGCCTCAGATAGGGAATATCAAGGGAGGGGGAATGGTAGAAGTACGTTTTTCAACCTGAAAGGTAAAGGTATCACTAATATTTTTCGGGATGAAAGTATAGTCTGGGCATGTGTGTGATGAATAAAATATTCAATAAAACGAATAAATGAACCATTTTACAGAAAATTTTGTAACGGAAAAAGTCGAGTTGCATGAAAAGACGCTAGCGTGGCGAGGGACAGGAAGTGCATCGTATCATGTCGTAATGATCTCATTGTCAAATGGTATCAGGTGCGAAAACTAATTGCATAAAATGTATGAGTATAAAAATGAAGTATAATCTAGGTTATTTATTTGATCTTCTTGTTGTTATAACCAATAAGGATTTAAAAGTACGCTATAAGAGTAGTGTTTTTGGATATTTATGGTCAATTGCTAACCCACTGCTTTTTGCAATGATATATTATTTTATTTTTAAACTTGTCATGAGGGTACAAATTCCAAATTATACTCTTTTCCTGATTACAGGATTGTTCCCCTGGCAATGGTTTGCAAGTTCGACAACAAATTCTCTTTTTTCATTTATTGCGAATGCACAAATTATTAAAAAAACAGTTTTTCCTCGTTCTGTTATTCCTTTGAGTAATGTCATGATGGAAGGGTTACATTTTCTATGTACCATTCCTGTTATTGTCGGTTTTCTTTACCTTTATGGTATGAGTCCTTCAGTTTCCTGGCTTTGGGGGATTCCAGTCATTGCGATTGGGCAAGTTATTTTTACCTTTGGGATATCGATTCTGTTTTCTACACTTAATTTGTTTTTTAGAGATCTGGAACGATTTGTTAGCCTCGGGATTATGTTGATGTTTTACTGTACTCCTATCTTATACGCCTCTGATATGATTCCGGAGAAATTTAGTTGGGTAATTGATTATAATCCACTTGCCAGTATGATTTTAAGTTGGCGTGACCTGTTTATGAATGGAGTATTAAACTATGAGCATATCACACTCCTCTATATAACAGGTCTGATATTTGTAGTTGTTGGCTTGAGTGTCTTTAATAAATTAAAATATCGATTTGCAGAGATTCTATGATGGAACCAGTAATAAAATTTAATAATGTTACTAAAGAATATCCACTGTACCATCATATTGGTTCTGGAATTAAAGACCTGATTTTTCATCCCAGGAGAGCTTTTCAGCTTTTGAAAGGACGAAAATATCTCGCAATAGAAAATATTACATTTTCGGTGAATAAAGGTGAAGCCGTTGCTTTAATTGGCCGAAATGGTGCGGGGAAAAGTACTTCGCTCGGTTTAGTTGCAGGTGTAATTAAGCCTACAAGAGGAG
>Ga0157366_1000168_pt1 | contig 33659 bp, 22 predicted proteins | sample AttbisABBM1_FD_113149 | JGI IMG/M metagenome (GOLD analysis project Ga0157366, IMG submission 113149) | Fungus gardens microbial communities from leaf cutter ant in Botucatu, State of São Paulo, Brazil - Atta bisphaerica ABBM1 | ecosystem: Host-associated > Fungi > Mycelium > Unclassified ...
ACCTTAATTAAGAAGAGGCTCCTTGTCGAGTTCTCTTGTGAATCCCCACATTATACTTCTCCCTTGAGGTTTACTCGTTAGTGAGATCATTGGACCTTGAGTGTCTAGTGGTTGCCACAACACTTAGGAACTTCATTAAGTTCTCTTATATAATCTTTATATAAGGTTTTTTTTATTTTCTAACACTTGAGTTTGAATTGTAACAAGTAGCTATCTAAAATGTAAACTGCTCAATGAGTTATCCTGATTTCTAGTGATCTTCAGATGTCAGGAGCTGGAAGTCCATGGATTTAACAAAGACTAGTGAGAACATTCAAGATGAAATGAAAAGATATAATCTATACTAGAAGATATTAGAGAGTATGGATGAAAGAAAGGAGATTATCTATGGGTTGAGATGAGTATAGTTGGAATATGGAATGTGACAAAGAACTTAAATTATAACACTTGTACTAGGTTTCTATAAGGGTATTTGCTTCTTTAAAGCTTTTTTCTTCTGTATTTTCCAGCTGTTCCATATTCTATAACTTTTTCTAATATCTATATTTATCTACTAATTCACTTTTATATGCTTTAGATCTCTTTAAGCTATATACAAATATTCCTAACTGTCTAAATATATTATCTAACTTCTTTTTTCTGTATTCTCTCACTCTTCTATAATGCTCTGTAGTTTTCTATAATCTGTTATTGTCATTCTCACTCATCTACTTTTCCATACTTTGGAAGTACTTGCTAAGCATTGTGACTTTCTTCCAATTTAGTCTCTCTATTCTAAACTGTTTCTGATTACTTAAGTATTATTATTCTCTACTTGTATAAACAAAATTCTAATATATTAGAATAGACTTGTTATTATATAGAATAGTTATCACCTTTAAAAATCTCCATTTTATTCTCTTAGAATTTTCAGGAGGTAAGTATATAGTTGGTATTTCTTAAACAATAAACTTAGGATTTTCTAGAAATTTAAAGTACCTTGCTCTTCTATCCAGTTGCTCTAATACAAAAGAAGAATCTTATATTAGATTAACATAAGAGAACTCAATAAAGTTTCTAGTATAAGTTATCTACCTTATATGCTAAGTTGATGGTCTATGTTTGGCTATATCTAACCTACTCTAAAGGTCTTATATTCTATCTACTCTAAAGATCTTATATTCTACATAAAGCTAATATGCAATAATTATACTATTATAATATTACTTATTCCAAAATTTTCTATATTTCTCTTTGTGTTACATGATGTTGTAATAGTGACAGTGGTATGTGATGTCACATTATTGCTCTTTAACTAAGTTTCTATACCATAAAGAAAATTAGAAACAAAAAATAAATAAATAAAATAAGAAAAATAAAATAAAAAGGAGCTAAGTCTATTGTTTTGAATTTTGACAATCATTATCATTCTTTGTAAGTAAGCTGATCTAGGAGATTGCAATATAGAGTATTAATATATATAAAATGGTTATTGTCTCTAAGAACTTTATTCTGATTTTTCTAAAACTTCCAGTATAGACTTTATGTCTCTACTATAGTCTGTTATAACTCAGACCTAAGTGTTAAGGCAAAAGTGTACTTATGTATTGAATAACACAAGGACACTTAATAAAGTTTCTGCTACAAAGTAGTTTACTTTATGTATTTGATCTATATATATCTAATCTATCCTAAAACTATAACTAAGTCTTTCTAGTAGTTTTTATAATGTTTCACCAAGTTATATACAATATTATATAATACTTCTCAGCAAAGTCTAAAGACAAAAATAAGAAAACTAAACTATAAAGAAAATAATAATAATAAAAGACAAAAAAATAGAAAACAACTAAGTCTACTTTGAGAATTTCTAATACAGTTACTTTAACACATATTTGGAAGAATAACATTGTTATAACTTGGATTTTATCTATCTTATATACTACAGACTGTGGTCTATATGTATACTACAACTAACATACCCTAAAGTCTATATACTTTTCATAAAACTAACAAATTATTATTATACTATATAATATTATTTGTTCCAGAACTTTCTACAATCTTCTCTGTGTAACATGATCATGTAACATGTGACTGTGATATATATAACCACCATATAACAAATAATGTTACATTACACTCTCTTATTTAAATTCAAAATATAAAATAAAAATAAAACCAAGTTCATTGTTCACAACTCTAATAAGTATGTCATTGAGTAATAAATATTGTATTAACAGAAACAGAACTGTTTACTATTAAAAGTAGTCTCTTTCATACTATTCATAATCTCAATATCAATTGAATAATTGTCTATACTAATACTATACATATTTATTAGACACAGTTCACATCTTATTATCTGAGATCTTGTAGAGCATCTCAAAAGTCTAAACAAGTGAGTTATATTATCTGAGAATATAGAAGATAAACCAGAACAATCTTTGACTTTAGCTTGTATACTATATCTCTACTAGTTACACTGGTTATATATTTTGGAATAAGACTTAGAGACTTAGCAGGTGGAAAACCACCAAAGGATAGCAAGATATGTCATTGCCAATACTAGAGATAAGTAATAGTTTGAGTTGATTATCAGAATAAGCTAGTATGGTATAAACTACTAGATTATATACTAGATAGAGAATAGAGTTCATGGGATTAACAAAGGTCTATCAAGAACATCTTCATCAGCTCACCTCAGATGTGTAATCCATACTAGAAGATATTGGGAAGTGCAAATAAGAGATAGGGGTTATTAGTAGGTTGTAACAGATGTGGTTGGAAAGCAAAATGTAACAATATTACAACTTAAGTCTCAAAGTATTAAAACAAAAGAAAAATCTTGTATTAAGCTAATGTAAAAGAACTTAATAGAGTTACAAGTATAAAGCAAAGTGTCTATCTTATATACACTTGGCTAATAGTCCATACTATACACCTAGTTTACCCTAAAAAACATATATACTATATATCATTGATATGTAGTATAATATTATTGTTCCAGAATCTTTTATGACCTTCTATAATATGTAATTATGTGACCAATATGTGATAGTGTGTGATATTATACTATCTTTTTTTTTGAAATCAACAATTTATTATATAAAGCATGGTAGCAGCCTGTGCTTACATAAGAAATTACTATGAGATTAAACCCACAATCTTATAGTAGGATAAAAGTAAACATGATATATATAGTAGAATGCTATTATCACTATACCATCCAATCTCTTATAATGTCATGCTATCTCCAACTTTAAGTTCAAAATAAGAAAATAATTTTGAAAGGAATAAAGTATACAGTAGTATAGTACAGTATGGAAAACTAGCAACTACTTACTTATAGTATACTTCAATAAAGAGCTAAAAGGGAGCAACAACAAAAAACAAGTGATATTAGTAGAAGATCAACCTGTATATAACACTTTCTCTTGCTTAAGACATTAGCTATTAAGTAATAAAAACAGAAGTGGATAAGCTTAGAGTATCTCTAAGCCAAGATATAAATAGAAACAACTAAATAAAATTTGACCAAGATTTTTAATCAGAATATCAGCTCAATTCTCTTTTCCATCAATGTGACATAGTTTAATTTGTTTATTCTCAATTAGATCTCTTATATAGTAATAGTAAATATCAATATGTTTGGAGTACTTTTCTTATATAAGGCTAGATCTCCAGAAAAGTGAACCAAAATTATTGTCATAAATATGAGGAGTTGGAACATCAAAACTAACCTTATTGAGAAGGTTTCTCATTCAGATAAGCTGATGACTACAATCAGAAAGAGCCATATATTTAGTCTCAGTTAAAAACAAAACTACTGTCTTTTGTTGGCAGCTCATCCAAAATGTTACTTCATGAGCTATTAGAGTAAAGTAACTAGTCACAGATTTATGTGATTCTGAATCTTGTGCCCAATTTAAGTCAGAGTGTGTTACAACAGATTCATTGCTAAGTCTATTATAGACTATCTGATACTTACAAGTATTAAGCAAATATCTACAAAGATATAACTCTGCTTGATAATATTTATTTGAGAGATTTGCTATTTATTGAGCAAGTCTGACTACAGAAGATTCTATATCAGAACATGAGCTAATCATTAGATATATTAGAGATTCAACCATTTGCTAGTACTTTTAACAGAAATTGGAGTTACACTGTTTATTATTAGGTTTAAACACATAGTCTAATAAGAGTAAAGTACTTGCTAGATTGGTTGTTATATTTAATTGTGCTAGAACTTTGTTCAAGTACTCAGGTTGGTCTACAAAGATCTTTTGATCCTTGTAGTTATGACTCATATATATCCTAAGAAACTCTTTGGTTTCTCTAAGGTCACATCATTCCTATTTTGTCATAAATATTTACTTCAACTCTAAGAAGAGTGGAGAATCTTTTAAATCTATAAATTAAATATCATTGGCATAGATAATTGCTATAACAAGCTCTTTAATCTCTTTATTAATGAAGTAATATACACTAGCATCAATTTTGTATTGTTTAAATCCTAAAGCTGATATTGACTTAGTTATAGTCCACCACCAAGATAAACTAGCTTGTTTAAGGCTATACAATGCTTTGTAGAGTTGCTAGACTTTCTTTTCTTTGCTAGATAGCTTAAAACCTTCAGGCTGCTCCATATAAATTTCTTCATCCAAATCACTATATAAATAGATAGTTTTTACACCAATACTATAGATATCCCAGTCTTCAAGGGTAGCAACAGCTAGAAATAGGTATGCTATCTCATGGTGGACAACTGGAGAGAATAACTTATCAAAGTCAATTTCTTATTAGAAGTACAAAGATTAGACTCTATTTTATTTTTTCTCTTATTTTTATTTTTTCTTTTCTTTCAATTTATTTTCTATTTTCTATTCTTAGAACTAGGAAAGGGTTTTGTGTGACATCACATGTCACAGTCACACTATCACATAGTCGTATACCATGATAGAAAATGATAAAAGATTCTAGAAGAAATGATATTATACAATATATTATACACATGTTAATCTTAAGACAGATATATAGTCATTTAGAATAGGTTAATATAGTAGTGCACAGACCAGTAGCCTAAGGTATATAAGATAGATAATCCTGTATAGAGTTCCCTATTAAGTTTGCTTACATTTGAAGTTCTCAAGTAAAATTACTTTGAGAAGTGTATACTGTAGAAAAACAATTAGCAAGTCAAGAGACTATAACTCAAGGCTTGAAAGGGTAAGAGTAAATCAATAAAGAAATGGTGGCTATGCTTACAAAGGCAATAGTACTGTTTGCCTAGTAAATGTCACTGCTATTATCATTCTGGTCACTTATTTCATCTATCTGGTAGATATTACTATCTTTTTACCTTAGTTACTCTTCTTTTTTCTCTTTGCTACTCAAAAAAACCTTTACTTTGCAACTGCTATTACTACTAGAAGCTCTTTTTCCATTGAGAAAGTTTATCCCTATATGAAGTACTAGAATGGTGAGTAACATTAGCAGTGTTAGTCTACCTAGAGACCTAGAGAATTCTACTTGAATAGCAGAATATACAACATTCTAGATAAGATTAGAGATAAACATATGAGAAAAAAGAATAAAGACAGATTAAATCTCATAAGTAAGAGATTACAAACAAGAAAGTTATTGCTCTTAAGATAGAAGAGACATTACAGTTATTCTCACAATGTCTTATATAAAGAGAATCAAGCTTAGCAATTTGGAAAGTAGAGTCCTGATCACTGGAAATTTAGAATGTGATTGTTCTCTAGTAATCAACAAAAATTGATGCTGGACTAGATGTTCTCATAAAAGTTCAAAGATAAGCCTAAAGAGCCTCAGCATTAGACTGGCCATACATTAATAAGTTATCTGATAAGATAAAGCTAAGAATAATTAGGGCTTGGAAGCTTAAGAAGTTTCTCCTGGCCATCTCATCTATATTAGTAATCTGAGAGAGTATTAAAATATTTAGTATATCATTAGTAGTGAAAACAGCTTCAAAGTAGATGATGAGAGCAAAGGTTGATTTGATATGGATTTCCCAAAAAAAATAGTCAGCAGGGCTAGTGAGTTTGAGAAGAGTAGCAATGAAGTTGGCCATTGTTATCAATAAAGACAATCAGCATGAATTAGAGAGCAAATACAGCCAGCTGAAGTGTAAATGTTCAATCTAACTAGTAATGGGCTACTAGTATATATAAGATGTAAGAAGATCCTATAGATATATAGCAATTTGGAATTAGCTCAATCTATAACAGGCCTAGGGGTAACAATATATCAGCCTACTAGTAGAGTTGGGAGTTGGTCAAGTTCTTCTTATCAATAGAAAGCAGCCTGAAAAAGCACTATCTAGAGATCAAGGAAATCAGAGCCCATAACCTGTTGAAAGGAACAGAGTGCACAGCAGCATGGTATAGTATAGATAACTGGTAACTACTTACCTATAGTATATACTTCAATGGAGAGCTGAGAGAGAGCAGTGACAAAAGACAAGTAATATTGGTAGGAGATCAACCTACATGTAAATTTTACATCTACTATCTAATTAGGACTACTGATCATGGGCCATACACTTACTAAGCAGAGTGCTTCACAACAAATGAAATGAAATGAAAATAGAAAAGCAAAAAGAGATGAAAATAAATAGAGTTCACCATCTTCAATCCTGACAATACATGCTATGAGAAAGATAATCCTTTATGTCATCTATATTAACTATATTAATCACAGATTTCAAGAACTCTTTTACACAAAATCCAAAAAATTATTGGGAATGTTCTAGTTTAGATAGATGGGCACTTTATTATGCAGTTGACAAAGAAACAAAATCACCTGTTTAATCAGTATTCTGTTATAAGACAATAAAGTGTGGACAGACTTTAGTAAGGACAGAGATAAGATATAGATAGTTAGTTATATTATTAGTCTATAACGGGAGAAGGGCACATGACCTAGAAGTCATGTGAGATGATGTCATAGGCCTAGAATAGTCTAGAAGGGTCTATGAGGTTAGAAGAGCTTAGATGATGATGTCAGGGAGCATGTACACCACATTGCTACCACATGGTCAACACATGGACGTTAGAGCAGGATGCACAGTCTTGCACAGTCACTACAGAGTAGACATGAGGTAGACATATGGCCTTTAGGGCAGGAGGCACAGTAGACACATTGTTGTAGCACAGACCACTTGTAACTTATATAAATAGGGTAGCAATGCAGTGAGGGCTCCTTGTCGAGTTCTCTTGTAATCCCTACTACTAGATGGCCAGATAAGAGCTTTGCTGAAGTAAGCAAACTACAGGGTTGTTACGACTAGTGGTTGCTACAACATATTCCCTAGTAAAACTTCTTGGGAATTCAGTAAAAAGGAGAAATGCAATGACATTATACAACAATGACAGATATGATTTCAAGTGGCCAAGTTCAAAGGAACAAATTTCCTAGAACTCAATGATGCAAATAGCAAACTTATTGTCCCCTCTTGTTTCAAAGGAGGAGTGTGGATGAGACACATTGGACATTCTAATTTGCTATGTGCAAGAATCACCAGACCTCATCACAAATCAATAAGGAGAAATTGCATATGATCGCATCGGGGTAGTTGGTAACACATTGGTTGACATTATTAGTTTTCAAGGCAGATGCTTTCTGCTTCCAAGATAACATTTCTTAGTTTCTTAGGTGGCTTCTACTTTTGTATCTTCTCTTTTCTCTTTCTCTTCTTCTTGATACTTAAGTAGTTTTATACTACCATGGCCTGTCTATGTACTCTGTATAATAAATTGTTGACTTAAAAATATCGATCTAGTCATGCAAGTTGATTATCGGACATGCCAATCAACTTCCTTCCTCCCTTGATATGGCAAGCAGTGCTCCAAGGGATACAGGCTGTGCAAATTGCCAGTTTTCACAAGGAGGAGTCTGCCTGTGTGGAACTAATTGCAAGTTTCTACACGAAGTGAACTCAAACGGAGTTGCGTATATACTATTTTGACTGAAGAAGGTACCTAAATATGAAAATCAGACTAGTGTTGTTCCCAGTCCGACAGTCTCATCGTAAGCCTTACCGACGGCCGCATCTTATCATACTGCCTAATCTACTATATAGCACTGCTATGGTAGATGGAATACGAGTTACCAGTGTAGAGGGCAGAAACGCGATCAGAATCGTCAAGAAAGTAAATGAACCATGTCGTGCTTGGAAGGCTAGAAATTGTAAATGGGGGGATAAGTGTAGCTTTCAACATGAGATCTTGGTATGTCTTGTCGGTGCTTCATGCTTGCCAAATAGACCCTTAGTAACTTGACTGGAAGGCTTCGAATACCGGGACACATGCCCTTACGACACAAAGCTCATCTTCCTTGAAATTGACTCCTCCCTCTACTGGGGAAAAAATACGAAAGAAAGGCAAAAGAGAGAAACCAAGCCGGCCATTGTCCGACGCTGCTACCATAGCTCTGACCAATGCTGAAACTGCCCTCCGTCGTGTCAAGGAACAAGCTGAAATTGCCCGCAAAGAACGAAAAGAGGCTACTAGGGGACAAGCAGGGGAAGAAGCTTCCAAAAAAGCACAGCAAGAAGCAGTTCGTTTAGCTCAAGAGCATGTTACTGCTACTCAGAGAGAGTTACAGTCACAACGAGAACAAGAACAAGCCGAGGTGAAGGAGAGGGAAAGGGTTGCTAAACGCCGCAAACAGGAAGAAAAATGGGCCAAGGACTCGGTGGTGACTATTCAACAATTTGTTCTTAACTCTTTTGTGAAGTTTGGGGCTGGATTGGTTGTCCAGCATGTAATATGTGGCTTTGGAGCTTCTTCGATTCACGTTAAGAACTTACCCATGGATGCAAAATCAACAGAAATTCTCGACCTTTTTGTACAACAAGGTATTAAACAAGAAGACCTCGCCCTTCTTCGCATTGAGGATATTAATGGCTGCCAGCAGGCTACCGTTCTGGGTAATGTGGCCGATGTTAATCCTGCTGCTGTTAGGCTGAATGGTATTGAGTTTCGAGATCGCAATCTTGAGTTCGTTGTGCGCGAGCATGCTTCTGAAGGTCGGACGATGGGCGCCTCGAATCGAAACTCATATCACCTCACTATCTCGTGGCGGCCCGCCTTCCTCACCATGATTGCACGCTATTCGGACCTCGAACGTTGGGAAATAGCTCAAAAGGCTCGGGAACTCGACCAAGGATTCCTGGATGGACAGCATATTAGGGCAGAGCTCGATTGGGAAAGAGAGTGCGATGCTTATGATCCATGTCAACCATCTATTCACCGCCCCAGGGTCAAAATCTCAAGAATATCGAGTGCAACTACCATTCAAATGGTCAAAAATTTTACTGGTACACAAAACATCGAAATCTATAAAGATCCATTCTCATATACATCGGACGATGTATTCTCTGCTCTGCATTCACATATCCGTAGCTTACCGAACTCCACTCTTCGGGTCTTTACCTTCGAAAATGTGCTCCGACCGAACGCAGTCTCTGCAAAAGCTGTATTTGGTACATATGAAGGTGCTCAAATGGCATATGATAGTCTCAAAGGCAAAGTATTTGGACGTTTCTTCCCGTCCTTGCGCATTTTCTTGTCCGACCCATATCGATTTATCATCACTCTAGATGAAAAACAATATATTTCCCAGAGAAATCAGTGGATTGATTTATGTGAAAATAGAGGCCGAGATGCTAATGTTCAAGTCAGGACCATTGATAAGGTCGGTGGAAGGAAGGTCATTATCTCATTAATTGGTCGTGATAAACAGGCGGTTGGCGCCCTGAAGGTTCGCATCGAAAATCTGGCTAGTGGTCAAAGGCTTGATGCAGCTCATTGGCACCCCAACTTCAAGTCCAGCAAGGGCCAAGACTTCCTCAACAGCCTATACGAAAGGACTGGTGTTTATGTTCGGATTGACCAGAAACGTGGCTGTGTCGTTATCTTCGGTCGCTCAGATATGATTGAAGACGCTAAATCACACATCAAAGAAGAAGTAAAGCGCATCTCCTCCGAGCAGACCATCCTACTTCAACGAAGAGCTGTAGGGTTCTTTATAAAGGAAGGGCTGGCCCAGATGCGAGCTCTTCTTGGAGAGGAAAATGTGACTCTCGATGCCAAATCGTCGATGATGGTACTCCGTGGTACAGACCTAGAGGAAGCTAAGCATCATCTCTCGCGACTGATGAACAACTTTTTGGATCACAATTCCGGTTTGACGGTCACCTCTGACGATACCTTGTGTCCGATTTGCTATGACACGGCATCGCAACCCATCGAGATTAATTGCAAGCACACTTATTGCTCTTCTTGCCTTCGTCACTACATCCTTTCCACGCTCGATAATCACAGCTTTCCACTCAAGTGTATGGGTGACGATGCGACATGCAATCATCACTTCTCACTTCCTTTGATCAGAAAATTCCTGCCTCCCCAGCGTTTTGAACAGCTGATAACAGCCGCCTTTACCTCATATCTCGATAAGAACCAAGAGACATTCAAATACTGCATTACGCCAGACTGCTCTCAAATCTACCGTGCTACGGTCCTACCGTATGAACTTCAATGTCCGTCGTGCTTCCTCGAGATTTGCACAGCATGCCATACCGAAGGACACGCTGGAATGAGTTGTGCTGAGAAGCGTCAGCACAAAAATCTTGAGGAACAGGAACGTTTACTCAGGACCTGGGCCGGCGAAAACAACGTCAAACAATGCCCCTCTTGCCGAGTATGGGTGGAGAAAGTCGAAGGGTGTCACCATATTAGCTGTAAATGTGGAGTGCATTTTTGTTGGATTTGTGCTGGTGTATTTGACGCCAACCGTATTTATACCCATATGACCGAAGTGCATGGAGACTGGTACAATGACCCAGAACATGGTCGAAGGCAAGCTGCTACTGGTGGTCAACCAAGGGTGCAGGTGCCGAATATCGTGCAGATTGCAGGTGGTCAGGCTGCTGTCGCGGAACAGGCTGTAGAATTGCGCCGCCTCGAATTTTTACCCGAAAATCGCGCTGCACGCCCCGTAATTCCTCGGCCTCCTCGTGCAGTTCCTCAACCTCCTCGTGCAGTTCCTCAACCCGCCCACCCTGCAGCTCAACTTGCACGGATTGGTATATACGAGGGACAGCAAAGACACCTGCAACCAGAAGCTGATGAGCGAAGACGTGCTCTAGAAAGATTTGCGGAAGTGCGGCGCCAACAACAAGCGCTTGAAGAACAAAGGCGACATGAGGCGAGGGAGGCTGCTGAAAGGCAGCGCAGTGCAGAGGAGAATAAATGGTGGTGTATTGTCATGTGAATGTACGGCGAGATTTGACTAGCGCTAATACTGATAGCATATGTCGGTTTGGAAGAAGCTGTTGCGATTGCATCAATAAAATAGAATTTTTCATTGGTGCAGGTCACATTGTAGATGCCTAATCCCTGGCTGCATCAATCAATGGATCTACAAGAGGCACAGGTCAACGGATAGAGATTGGAGAACAAAGAAGGGGACTTCGAGTAGAGGCACATGTCAACAGCAACGATGGAACTGTGAAGAGGATACTTGATGTCGAATGTTATTGGGAGCAGTGTCTTCAATATACCATGTCGATGACTCTATATTGAGTGGTCTGCATGAAACCTCGTATCCAGCTTAAAATTGATTCGGCCATTTTTAAATTAGACGGTGCCGAAACTGTCACATACACGTGATCTACATGCCGCTTGTTACACTGTCACGCACCGGTTAACACACACGAAGAGCAAACAATGTCCGGTGGTGACCGTGGAGAGTCCTCCCAATTTCTAATACTGGCGTGTTTTTAGTGTCCTATTTTCTAAAAAAGTTCCTCTATGGCTCGCAATGGAAGATCTTCCCCTACTGCTCCTGTGCTTCCCACAGTCGTATTCGAGAAGATAGAGGACGACTCAACGCAGCCCGGCGGTGTCCATGATCTCCAAGCTCGCTCATATGGCTGTAAGCGGCTGCAATCTACTTAGAATTGTGTGTCAATGCGTTCTTAGATAATGATTTTTCCGACTTCGTGCGACCTGAGCACTATATCCGCTACATAGGTGTGTCTTTTAGCATTTTCGGAGTGATGTATTGTTACACGGAGCTCTCAGAGCCTCTAGAGAGTGACATGGCGCGGCAAGTTGAATATGATATGGATGAACAAGGTTCGTTATCCTGAAGTGCAGTTAGTTCACTTCGACTGACTCAACGGCATAGATCAGGAGTGGCTAGATGCAATCAATACGGAACGTCGGAAAGAGCAGCTAGACAAAATTTCATGTGAGGTATTTGAGATAGTCATGGATCGACTGGAGAAGGAGTGGTTTGATCTAGTGGGTTCGAACCTCTTGCCTGAGTGCGACGAAATTGACCTTCATTCAAAGACCAAGCATATTCCGAAACCCGACCTGGCCTTGCCCTCTGAAGACTCAACCTGCGCTATATGTGATGACTCTGAGGGAGAAAACAGCAATGCGATTGTCTTTTGTGATGGATGTAACCTTGCCGTTCACCAAGGTACGAGAGCTTATTTGCCTTACGCCTTGCACTTACCCGTCTTACGACTTCACAGATTGCTATGGCGTTCCGTATATTCCAGAAGGTCAATGGCTATGCCGCAAGTGTACAGTATCCCCTGAAAACCCAGTGGTAAGCTTGGAAACCATTTTCGTGCCACCATTCATCTCACTGACTATTTTCGAAGCAATGCATATTGTGTCCCAATGAAGGTGGCGCTTTCAAGCAAACAGTGCACGGTGACTGGGTTCATTTGCTTTGCGCTATTTGGATACCAGAAACGCGGGTTGTGAACGAGGTATTCATGGAACCTATTGATGGCGTCGAGAAGATATCAAAACAGCGGTGGAAGCTAGTGAGTCATCCCTACTTCTGTTGATATTTCAGAATAACCGTGATGAAGAGATGTAGTATCTGCGACATCAGAGAAGGGGCGTGCATTCAATGTGCGAAGACCTCCTGTTTCCTGGCATTTCATGCGACGTGTGCACGGAAAGAGAAGCTGTTATCATCAATGAAAAGTACTCAGGGATCAGAACCAGCAATACTTATGTGCTTTTGTGAACGTCACCTTTCGGTAGAATTACTTATGCCTTGATTTTTGATGACGTTTCTTACCTTATCGCTGCTCAGAAAGAACAACAGGAGGCTCGGGAAGCGGCTCTTGCCGCCGAAGGATCCGAGGATGACGACGAATTAAATGCAACGTCAAACAAATCCGCTCGTGCATATGCCAAAACGTATCACACTGGCCCTCCGCTTGTACCTGCGCTTATAGTCAACCGAATCGTGTCTTACATTGCGAAAGTCACTCTTCGCAAGAAGCATGAGTTTGTATATACGTTATGCCGATATTGGAGTCTGAAGCGAGAAGCGCGACGCGGTGCACCTTTACTCAAACGTTTACATCTAGAACCTTGGACTACTACAGCTGGCGTGAGAATACGATCGAACCGGGAGAAGATGATGAAGTTAGACGTGAGTCTTTTTTTGGGATAGAATGTCTTGCTGAGCTGAGGACCTGACTTCGAAATAGCAATTGCAACGATTACGTGACGATCTTCTTAGGCTGCGCACCCTAGCCGAGCTATGTCGAAAAAGAGAGTCACGGAAGTATAGACAAGCAGAAATCGTTTACGATGTAGTCTCTAGGACATTTTTCTCTCATGAGGATGCCATGCGACATGTTTTGGATCGTATTTCCTCGTGAGTCTATGGGCGCATTTGATCATGTAACTTGTGCTGATATACCTGATATAAGATTGGACAAACAAGATTTCTTCAAGAACCCAGTCTCGAAACAGGATGTCCCTGATTACTATGATATTGTTAAGAAGCCGATGTGCTGGATTATGATTGAGGCTAAATTGGACAGGCATGAGTACTGGGATGTTCAGGCATTCAAGGCATGTCTAACAACAACGTCGTGTTTATTCAATCGGCTTACGGATATCCCTAGGATGACGTGGACCTTGTTATCAACAATGCTTTGTTGTACAACAAATCTGATTCTGCTGTGTACCGTGCCGCATCCCGATTGAAGAAGAGTGCACCTTCCTTGTGTGCGGTACTCGATAATGAAAGAATGCTGGTTCCAAGAGCGCTCAGTAATGGTGTCAACCACTCATCCCTGGTCCGTGATATTCGCACTCAAATAGCAGTCCAACCGAATGGTATCAGCGTCAGCAAGAGCGCTATGGATGTAGATGAAGCCCCGAAGGTCGACCTGACGATTGGGGACTTGGAACCTCCTCTGGCAATCCTCGAACTTCTCATCTGCATCTCTGCAATCAAATCTGATCTTCCTATCGACCTCCAAGATGAACCCCTACAATCCTTACTCAGTTACGAACTCGCTATACCCAAACCTCTGCCCACACCCCCGCCACTCCCTCCTTCGAAAACTAGGAGGAAACGTGATCGCAAAGCCGAATACGAAAGAGCCAAAGCAAAGAAAGCAGCCGCAGCTGCAGAAGCAATGGCTGCTGCTGCTGAGGCTTTGACGCTTCTCAATGGAGGACACCATCCAGTCCATACTCACCCAAGCGTTAACCAGTTGCGAATTATCGATGAAGAGGCTTCCCTGCAATCCCTTCCCCTACAATCTGCCCCACTTGTTCCAGCACCTTCCCTTCATCCTGTTCTGTCGCCTCTCCCTTCTGCTCTATCACTTCCGTCTTCTGCCTCAACATTTCTTGATATTACTACATCGTCATCACCACCACCACCATTACTATCACCACTGGCACGATCTATTGCTTATGGGCCACAAGGTTTTGTGAACACTTCATTTGAAGACCGTTTGGCAGCAATTAGCATGAGTCCATCCGTCATAGAGGCTCCTAGGGATCTTGAAATCTCCTCAGAGATGAGCCCAACTTCCCCGAAACTAGGAAGGCCACCTCGGAGGAAACGCACTTCTCTGTCGCTTCTTGGCCGTACGGAAATACCGCCTGTAGTGTCGGATGTCGATAATAGGGATTCGTTCAAGATGTTTGATGGTGGATGGATCCTACCTCCAGATCAAAGACGAGGGGGTCGGATGCCTGTCGATAGGTCTTTGCAGCCTCCACCTAGAAAGCGGGCAAGAATAGGTACTTCTTTATTCAATTGGCATCCGTGATGGGCCTGACCTTTGTTCCCTTTCTAAGAACAAGCTCCTTCAAGGCTTTCGGTTATCAGTACACCAGCATCTGAGAATCAAACTCTGACATCGCCTCAGCAAGAGACCGCGCACATAGGACGTCCTCTGTCGTTAGCGCTTTATAAATCCGTTACTGCCATTCCCGACCCTTCTCAATCAGCTCAATTGAGCCCCGAAATCAAAGTTCCGCCAGAAACGCCCACGATTTCTGGAGCCGGACCAAGCATTGTGTTTGAAAACCCATCCAATTCAATTCCGTCTGCAACACCGATCCTACCCTCGACCTTCGTGCTACCTCCTACCTTGACTGTCCCTTCAGTTTCAGCTCCTCTTTCTCTTTCTTCTTCCTCTAAACATGGACCAACAACTGATTTTGCTTTGCTTGAGCAAACAGGCAAAATTATTGAGGGTGCCAATGGTACGATCATAGTCGAAGAGTTGGACACACCCGCAACACGGCGAGCAAAGAACTTGAAACGCAGAGAAGAGAAGCGCCAGCAAATATTGCGCCAAGATTCGTTGATGGTCCCACCCAATTCGGCAATATCTGCTGTTAGTGGTGAGATGCCCACTGCTGGCACTACCGTGGTCAAAGGTGGAGGTGCAGAATCAGAGTTAAGTTCGTTGAGTGAATTCGGAAGCGAACCTGCTGAGGAATTAGGTAAAGCCAAGTTACCGAAAAAGAGAGGAAGAGGAAGGAGGAAGAGTTCGGCTGCGGCACTAATGACGACGGGTGGGTGGAAGTTAGATAAGGATAACTTGATGAGTGTGTCTGTAGCGGAAGGTGAGAAAGTGGAGGGTGGAACTCTTGGTGCGTCCTTGTTGTGTCTGTCACACAATGGCTGCTGATTTAGATGCTGTATCTTTTTCAGTATGGGCAAAAGCAGGTTTGTCAATAGTTGCTACTATTCATCTGCACCTGACTTTGAATGTTTTTCAGATTCGTATCCTTGGTGGCCAGCGGTGATATTCGAGCAGGATGATCCAGATGTCCCCGGAAACATTCTCAAGGGTTGCCTGGACGCTCAGGAAAAACGGAAGTTGAAGCTTTATATTTTGAGATTCTTTGATAAAAACCAGTCGTGGTGTGTACAATCCTGAAAAGATCATTCCGACTGTTGTGGCTCATCAGCCTCGTCCAGGCAATATCTTCCTCATGATCGTCTCTTACTACTAGGAGAGGATTCAGGTAAGCATTGACTTGTTCCCTAATTCAGTGAGTTACTCACTTCATTCAGATGTGGATGCGGAAATGCAAATCAAACAACGATGGAAGAGTGCAAATGTACGAAGAGATTGTTGTGATGCCTACAGGTGAGCCCGACGCTACACTGTTCTCTATAAATACTGAGTTTTATCGTAGGCTTGCGATGTCCGAGATGGAGACAAATTCTGATGCAAATCTAGGAGTCAATCCCGTTCCTGTGTAATGCTCTCTGATATATGTTATTATTCGTCTAACTATCAATTGTGGACTACTTTCAGAGAGACCAATGTGCTCTCGTCAATCATTAATCATGTTTTAGTTTGGAAACTAAGAATATCTTTGGTATCAAGTTGGAATCAAATTAGATATCTTGTAAATGATTATTAAGGGTATCTACAGACGAGACAAGCAGTAAGGTGTGCAGTTACTAAGCAGATTTGCTTTTCTTCTGGGCAGCACGAAGCGTGTTGGCTATAAAGCCGTAGGAATTTACCATCAGGATCAAAGGGACGATTACCCAACTGGTGTTGCTCATCAGCATAGATTTAGTGAGAGTGGAACTTGACTTACATAGCGTTCATGAACTGTCAGTCGAATAAGATGCAATATCAACCTTGTCGATACTAAAGAGAAAGACATACGACAAGATAAACCCAAAGATATAACCAATTTGAAGTATTCAAGTTTGGACTTCCGATCAACCAATCGGGGCAGAATGTCATCCAACCACCATATAGCTCGGCAGTACTCAGCACAACGATCCAATAGTGCCTTGCTGGATCGCGCTTGATGGTTTGATGAACAATATAAAGGCACATAGGTCCTGCACCCAAGACAGTGAGAATTTCGAGAGAGACAACATTTGCGTCAGCAACACCCCAACGGAAGTCTGCTAGGCTATATTCTCCCCCTACGATTGAACTGACTTCAGAATGACAAAGTTGGACAGAGTATTGACAGCGTACACATTTGAGCCAGGGGCCCTACACTGGTGTTAACCTGACGACCGAAGGTCGAATAATAGAGCCAGGAACCCTCATAACAGAAGTGAATGAGGGCGTCAAAGATCTGAAAGCGAGGCGATGTGTTTGAGAGCATTACAAGACAAAATTCGATTACGTACCACCCAGACAAACGTCCATCGATCCTTCTTCGTGGCATCCTTCGGAAGGAGGGTAATTGAAGCTGCTGCTGCAACTCCTGCAATTGCTGTAACTCCCAAAAGTGAATAAAGCGAAGTCAATGTGAAAATGTGATCCATAAGACAATAGCTCGAACGCGTGAAACTTCAAGTACTGTATTATGTAATATAATTTTTACGTTGGTTTGATCAACAAACCAGCACGTTGCCATCCTATGTTTTTCATAGTAAGTAGTCTAGAATGGGACAACTTGTTTATGTGCTTCATCCAAACCAACTTGTTCTTAGAAAGAACTTACGCACACTATTCTCCTACACCCGTCATACTTTGGCCCCCGTATGCTCAGTTTCTTGGAATCAAAGCTTTACTCAGACGTCGAGGGCACTTGTTCTGGCCAATTCGGCTACATCATCGCCGTTGTATCAATATTAGACATCGGTAAAGGCATGGTTCTCAGTGGTAGTGGCCAAGCAGAATTCATTACGAGGTATCGAGCGATTGTGTTCAAGCCTTTCAAGGGTGAGGTGGTGGATGGGGTAGTAAATAATGTGAACAAAGTATGGTTCACTTGTCTTTGACTGATATGCTGACGTCAAGTTGCATTCATCTCTTCCTCGATAGATGGGTTTCTTTGCTGATGTTGGCCCTCTAACCGTCTTTATATCTCATCAAGTCCGTCAATATGCTCAATAGTTTCCAAAGTCGGTACTCACGTCTTGTAGCTGATTCACCCTGATATGCGGTTTGACCCTAATTCGAATCCGCCATCATTTGCCTCTGAAGACCAGGTGAGCACGCTGATATTGTTGTCCAACTCAGAGATTTCATAGGTGCAGATCATTGAGAAGAATACACGGGTGCGATTAAAAATTGTTGGCACGCGTGTTGACGCGACAGAAATAGTGAGCAAATGCTACACATACACATTAACATACCTACACCTCAGTTTCGATGCAGTTCGCTATTGGGACGATCAAGGAAGATCATCTCGGCGTGATAGACTAAACTTGACATCATCGGAAAACCTAGTTCACAATTTTCTTTGTGCCAATCTGGTTTGGATATGATTCCAATCAGTTGAGAATAAGCAACAACAGTCCAATAAGTATAAAAGTATGCCCTCTCCCTACTTTTTGTTGGCTTATTATTGTAGCTTTAATTCCAGCTAATATAGGATAGATGACTATATGACACAATTATGAATTTCTAAACAATGATACAAAAATTTCCAGGTCCTCTGATGTTCTTCTGTGGGAGGAAAAAGACACTACACAGACGACCGACCTAGATGATTTGGAAGCCATCTCAGCGTCACAAACCTTCAGGGTGCCAATACATGCCCCTTTGACCACTTGACTAAATTTTACCAGAATACTTCACCCAAAAACTATGACACGTGACATCATTTTTCAGGAGCGTGACATTATTTTCACAGGAACTAGAACGACGGAAGGGACAGCTTGTTTTGGACATAGTTCGACCCTAGTCACGCTTTAGTCTTGCGCAGCAATGACTGACAAGGCATGATCGGTCTAACCTCAGCCCAGAACATATGATACGTCGAAAACTTGCATTATATCAATCGTTTAGCAGAACTTGGAAATCGTGACTCCGATGATGACCGCTCATGCATCTCAAGCACCAAATACCCGCCACTGCCCTCGGGGTCAATTAGTACCACCGCCCCAGTATCATCATTAATTCAGGATTCGCTTACTGTTGCTGAGGTACCCGAATCCTCATAGTAGATGCCCTCATCAATTCATCATGATCCATCCGATACAGTTATTATTCGGTTATGTTGTTCTTAGCATGATCCAAAAGTGATCGCCGAACGACTCTTGTCTCACCGGTACTGATGAATAGACTGGGGCATGAACTTCGTGACCTCTTGGACTGCTTCGTTTATAGGCCAGGCCTTTCTAATCCTTATGCCGTTAAATCGTTATCCTGATTCGACGTACGGCGAGAATTGATGCGTTATAAAAATTGGTTGGCCAAATTCTTGAGGAACATGGACATTTGAGAATGTGGCTAGATTCTACTATCACATTGTTTTCTAGTCCGACGAAGAAGGGGCAGAGTAAGGCTTCTAACCAAGGAAAGTTGAAGCTCACAGGAAATTACGTCGATCAAAACATATCATACTCCTGTTATATCAAATACCGTGCGGCAGAATGTTTAATCCTGCTTCCTGACACATATGGAGGTATATCGAACAAGCAGCTTTATTATCTCTGGTAAGTGGAGTCCGAGAGCTTTATGCCAATGGCGCCTTGTGGCTTCTCTCCTAATTCCGCGCTTCTGAGCGCCCAAATATGAAGACCAATAGATGCGAATCGGGATATCTGAGGCTTGAGAAGACCGAATTTCCCATACTTGACAGAGGAACATTGTGCGATGTGAAAACTAGAAGTCAACAGAAGGTGGTCTCACCCGAAAGACCATGGATGGCTTGTGGATGGCTTGCAATAATCAACCTACCATTTGTTCTTGGACAATGAAAAACTGTGGGTGAACAGCTGGATAGACAACGCCGAAAAATTACTGCTTAGAAGGTCAAATGTTGAGAGCAAGCCACGAGAGAAGGTTTGAATCCCTGGCAAGGTGAAGACATGCCTGAAACAAATATTGTGAATGTAGATGAGCGGCGATGGTGCTCTTATGTTCTACTTGAGAAGGTAATTGGCCTTAGCAGACGCCAGGTATCTGCTGCCGAAAGCACTTTCGGGGATATCTCTACGACGTGAATGTTGGATGTAGTAGTGAACTACCGGATTCGAAGTTCAGGGTTTCACAGCCCAGTTGGCCTTCAGATTGTGCGCACAATTGTATAAATCAACAGGCAAATACATTTTCACTCGGCGTCTGCTCATGCATTATCATCATGATGCATGATAACATATCGATGAAGGCTCCAAAACTGCACTCGGAGATATCATGTTTCTATTCGTCGTCACTGATTGATGGCTTATTCCAGTGGGAGCCAAGAAACTACGATCAGGATTCCATGCAGCAATAGATTTGGCCTGCTCTACGCCTCATTGTTACTTGATGGAGTCCTTTTTGGATGAAGCTTAAAACGACATTTTGTTTCATTATCCTGATCCTGGGATCGATTCAGGTGCCTTTCCCAAAGAACTCCCTCGAAGGACCAAGGACCCTCATAGCCCTTAGGTCATGACCCAGTGTTTTGAAACGAGTGATCTCCGGTTGAGATAATGTAGGGCTGAACATCCTTGACATGCTCAGGGCCATGAGGAGCTCTTATCGCAGCAAGCATCTGTTACCCGAATCTCCTGGATCCATTAAGTCTTCTCTGCTTTGGTGCTTTTGGCTTCCAAATCCGATTTCTAGCCAGCTGATCTCACCTCCTGTCATCCTAACTGTTTCGCTTACGCCTCAGCCCACTTCTCGACCCGAAAGAGGGGCGACTGCCATGCTTTTCAGGGAACGTCTTGTGATCTTCAGGCCACGGGAAAATCCGGCTGAGGAATGCTCGGAAAGGCAAAGTCCTGACAGGCACTATGAGTAAAAGGTTTGGGGATCCCGAACGCCCAGCGACGCCTGTCTCGAAGATGACAGTGTATATCGAGGAGCAGGCACTGTTAGTGCACAGATGTGCCGCAGTGCCCGCCGCAGTTTCACTTACGGGACTGACCCTTCCGCTTGTCATATAATATGACTGTTCGGTGTTGGCATATGTCCAGACCTTCATTCGATTACGAAACGGCTATGGGTATAAATAATCCGAATCGATAATAGCCTTCCAACCCTCGCCGGGATCATAGCCAAGGCTCTCCTGCTCCGCTACTCTTGTATCGCGTCAGCTTTCCGTCGTACATAAGAGTGAGCTCGCTCCTCGAGCCTCTGACGAACACTTCGCAGTACTACGAAAACTCCTTAATATTCGTCATGAAGTTCACGACCTCCTATTCAACCATGAACCTCCTTACTTTCTTCATCACTTTGTTCTGCCTCTTGGGCTCTTTCATCGTTCAAGCTGCGCCCCTCAGCAAGCGTGATGTATATGTCCCACAGATCTTGAGCCCTCATGCTGGTACCGTTTGGACCAGTGGTCAACAGGCAACTGTGATCTGGGATACGTCCAACCCCCCGAAGCAGATCACCAACAGGGAAGGCTTGATTATCTTGAGAAAAGCCGAGTCCGAGCTTCCTGGTGAGTATGATCAGTGCAATATTTCCTGAAAGACATCGATTTAAGGTGTGCTCTAGTGGTCCTCGCTGGAAATTTTGACATCCTCAGTGGCAAGGCTTCATTCACTGTGCCAGAAGTTATTGCGGGTAACGACTGGTCGGTAGTCCGTGAGTGACAATATGTATGGGTGTCATGTCTTGAGCCTGACGACATCACTGACAGTGTTCGGTGACTCTGGTAATTGGTCTGAGGATTTCACCATCAATAGCCCTTTCAAGTTCTGAAGGTCAAGGTGCTTGCTCTGACAACTACCCCCTGTTTGATTTCATGTCGATGTTATGAAACGATTGGTGACTATGATGGACTTGATATACGGACTTGATCATCTATCAGCTGATTGACCATGGACCATGATGTTATTCTGTACTATACATAGTTAAGATGCTCCCCGATACACCGTGCTTACGCCAAATTTTCGATGAGGATCCCATTAACTTCCTGGACAGTATTAGTATTGTAATGTAATAAGGAGACACGAACGATAATATCGCCTGTGGCCTGGCAAGCATGGGGGATACCTATATCGGATGCCAATCTAAGGAATGGAATGACGTATGAATCAAGATGGAGTGGAAATTAACTCTTCAACCTTCTCGTCGCAGATCTCAACGACGACTTTTACCGTGAAACTTGCAATGAAGGCACTCTAGTCTCCTCCAGTCGGACTGACGAGTGTCTTCTATTCTGAGGGAACCATGATTTTTGTGCGGCCTTGGATCAGTTGACATCATAATTTTACCAACTTCTGATGATATAATCAAAAATGATCACAACAAAATCTTTGTTTTCTCTTTCTTATTTCAGGGCATTCACTCCTCTCTCTACCATTCCAATAGATACACATCTCCAAATCACTTTGATGTTGTGGAACATGAAAATACTATTTTGTGACTGGCCCCATGGTTGACAATACGTTTTTCAATATAGATATCAATCAACCATTATCTCTCAATCCATACAACTAAATCTCTCCACTCTCCGAGACCTTTATCCTCGTTCAAAGTCGTTACAACCACAGTTGCTGAACTGCCACCTTCCCCAACCAAATCATCAAATGCTGTCATTCGTGGCCACGCAGAGCTTATAGCCTAGGCGCAATTCATTCACCTCACGTACGATGGCCCCACTGACTGTACAGTTCTCTGCTCCGTTAGTAGCTCTGAAGAATACCAGATCAGTGGCCAGGACATGTGCTCCAAGATGGTGATTCTGACGTTGACGATGTCTTGTACCACCCTCGCCTCATTGCACCGTAATCATGTCCGTCCAAACTGCTTCCGCACGATCTCACTGAGTTTGCAGAACTTCTGGAAGTGGAAAACGTGGAAAACTAAAAGAGGGACAAGCAGAGAATTGCGCCAAAGAAATCAAGATAGCTTAAACACCGGAGCCTCTAAGATGAGGCACGTACAGAATACTCAATCCTACAGAGACCGTGCTCCGCAGCAATGTAACAGCCTTGGAGGGAGAATGTGCCATATTGACTACTCAACCTTTTTGAAGCCAATTTCTTATCAAACTGGTGTACGATTAATTGACTCCTCGCCCTGACTCCGGGCACCTATTTCCAATGCATTATATCAAGGGCTGTGTGGCATCTTGCATCCTGCTTCCCGACAGGCACGGAGGGCATATCTCTACGTCATTGGTGCCTCGCGGCTTTTCCGGAGTAAAAGAAATTTCCAACTAGTCCCGGTTACGCTGAAATAAGAGAAGATTCGTCGTGACTTGAAACAAGGCTGTTGCGTTTCACTTGGGCGGCTTCGGCGGACAGTACAATCAAGGACAATTGCTACCGAAGGGCCGTCGGGATAAATTGAATGATGGATCCACTGATTTGAAGCTCGAACACGTTCTAGACAGAGCGAATAAGCACCCAATCGATTTTCAGGAGTGCTATAGGATCCGTTAAATCAGAGTCTTCGGCATCCACCGAACCGAGCACACACCTTTGCGCTAAGTGCCCATAGCCGCTCGACGAAGGATTCAAACTTTAACCGAGGATGTCTCGTAAGATGCTCCTATGTACTACCTTCCGCATGGTAGATGGCTTATTTTGAACACAAGACTTACTACTGCCGTGAGTAGGATGCCCACTAGCATCGGCATATCTGACCCGCTCTTTGCTTCACTGCCACTAAATTCAGTCCTGTCGACTGCCGTTCTTTGTTACTAATGATGTTTTCGTGTTTGAGTGAAGTATTTGCAGAGCTCAACGTCAAAACAGGTTGTTTTCCGAGTCTCGGCTGAGGCTGTATCTCAGCGCGAACAATCCTGGGCAGGAATGGCCGCTCGGAACTCTTATCTTATCACGGGGAGCGTTATCTGTTACCCGAGTCTCCTGCACTTCTCTGTTTTGGTGGCTTTCAAATTTGAATATTTGAATTCTGGCTCGGCCTCTCCTCGCCTTCCTGTCTGCTTCAACTGTTTCACTTTTCACACGTCACCACGCTTCAGCTCACTTTCCGATCCGAAAAGGGGTTTGCCATGCTTCTCGGAGAGCAGCCTCAAATGAACCTGTACGATAATCCTTGATCACCCTCGCGGAGCTTGAAAAATCCTGGCAGTGCCACGAGTACAAGGCCTTTCTATGGCCCTCCACTCAGACTCCGCCTAGCAGGATAAAATTTATTCCAAGAAGCGGATGTGCACAGATGCACAGGTGTCCTCATTGAAAATGGCTTCCCACTACGGGCCAACTTTTCCGTTGAGCAATGTGGCTGTTAATGATGTGTATTTCCAGGTCTAAAATCTGCCGTCATTTTAGTGTGAAGCAACTCCTTCAATGGGCGGATAAAAATATTTTTCCTGTTACTCAGTCCAACTCTTGCCGGCACCAAAAGGCATCCGAGCTCCACTCTCCTCGTCGCATCGGTTTTCCAAACCCCTTGCGGCCAAACATAAGAATGAGTACTTAAAGACCGTTGAACTGTTCATTCAGAATCAAGCTTCCAACGGACACTTCCAATAATTCCCCAACACTGATCATGAAGTTCACGACCTCCTATTCAACTATGAACCTCTTTACTTTCTTCATCACTTTGTTCGGCCTCTTAGGCTCTTTCGTCGTTCAAGCTGCGCCCCTCAACGAGCGTGACATCTTTGATCCTCCTATTTTGGACCCTCATGCTGGTACCGTTTGGACCAGTGGTCAACAGGCAACTGCGACCTGGGATACGTCCAACCCCCCGAAGCAGATCACCGATAGGTTTAATAGTCTCCTTATTCTAAGGAAGGGTGGGATTGAGCATCCTGGTGAGTACGGTCGGTGCAATATTCCTAAAAGATATCAACTTAAGGTGAGCTCCAGATGAAGTTCTCGCTAAAGACTTTGACATCCTCGATGGCAATGTTTCATTCATTGTGCCAGAAGTTACCACGGGTAACGACTGGTCGGTAGTCTGTGAGTGGAAATGATTACGTGAGATATGTTCTCAGTCTGATTGCATCGTTGATATTAGTGTTTGGTGACTCTGGCAATTGGTCTGAGGATTTCACCATCAATAACCCAAATGATCAGTAAATCAGGGTGCTTGAGTGCTCGGCATTGGTCACGACGACGCTACGAAAATTTGAGATTGTTGATGATTATGGTGGACTTGATATACGGACTTGCTCAATTGGATTTGACTGTTAGCTAATCATGACCGGACCGTAGGTTACTTTGTACAACATTTGCATTAACTAGAATGCTCTGATACATCGTGCTTACTGCTTACTCCAATATTTCCTTGAGAATCTCAATGATCCGGTTAACTTCCTGGACAGTGTTGTAATGCACCAAGGAGATACGGACGACGCCATCATCTATGTCTAGTTTTGGTACAAGTTCATCAACAAGTGTATAGGCATAGAAGTGCCCATATCGAATGCCAACCTGATGGAATGATGTATGAATCAAAGAATGGTAGAGAGGATCCACTTCATTTGAAGACTCACCCCACCCTTCTCGTCGAAGATCTCGACGATGGCTTTACTCTTAATTGCTCGATCACCTACTACAACGAAGCTGATCGTGGGTGCCCGCATGAGATTGATTGATGCATCGCCAACAAGCCTGACGCCGCGCGCCCATTGCTTTGTCTCTGTAAGGTAATTGATCAAAGGTGCCACTAGTGTCTGTTCATGTTGTGCTATGGCGTCCCAAGTAGCTTGAAGGTTGTTGGCAGGCGTGAGGGAAAGAAGGTACGCTAAAACCCCTGTGGTTGCATAGACAAGCTCGTATCCAGGACCACCAGGCTGAAGTTTGTAGGAAGTGTGTTCGACTGGAAGGAAATGATGAACGAGAGAAGTAACCGATTGCTGGAGCGCAGAGGCACGGACATAGAGGGCAGAGAGATGAGGTCCGTAAATCTTCGAGAGACGTTAGTGCGGGTTTTGTGATAGGACAAGACGGTGCCGGAATTGAATGTACCTTATAGTATGAGAAGACACAGAAGTCAACGTCCCAATCTTGGACATCAATCGGACGATGTGGGGCATAAGCCACGCAATCAACTGAGATCTCGACCTTTCTACTGCCCTTGGCCTGCGCATCGGCGCGGATGGCCTGAACAACTTCCTTCACAGGCACGATACTGCCAAGAATATTGGAACAGGCAGTAAAAGCGACGAGGCGCGTTTTGTTGGAGATTAAAGGGAGGAGCTCCTTGATTTGGAGACTGACAGAGTAAGGGTTCTCTGGAACCAGAGGCGTTGGATGCCAGACTTTGACAACTGCCCCACGACGTTTGGCTAGCTTCTTCCAGGGACCCACATTGGCTGCATCGACGTCAACACTTACCAGGTAATGGCAGAGATAAATCAAGCTCCACCTTCGTGTTCTCCAGTGACGATAAATTCGTCTCCAGACTGGATATCATTCTCCAAGGCCCTGGAAAGATTCTCAAGATTCAAGGTTGAGCTACTTCCAAACGCAATCTCATCTGGAGATCCTGCGTTGAAAAGCTGGGCTGCTGTTGTTGGCCCTTCGACCATGACACGCCTTGTAGCTTCAGCGGAGATCGAATAGTCTGCACCGAGTTGTACATTGGTATTGGTGAGATAGTCAAGGATACGACTGATGACTTCTCGAGGGACTTGAGAGCCTCCAGCATTATCAGCGAATATGTATCCTGAGTTGAGAGAGGAGAAATGAGCGCGAGCGTTGATAATGTTGAATTCACTGAAGATCATGTTGATCAGGGTGCAGGAGACAGGAAGGATTCCGGGTTGGGTGTGTTGAGAATAGTCATTCCAAGTATGTATGTCTGTATGTCTGTCACCGCATGGTTGATCCCACAACTATAATAATAGTTGCCACACGGGCCGTGAGTCACGTGCGAACCACCGTCGTTTCCTCAAGCTGGCGTTCAAGCAAGTCCTTCGCTCGTTAGCTGTCCCCTCCTTCTCTTATTCAGTCTTTGCTGCAAGGATACCTTCAAGGGGTATGCAGACCTGGTCAACTACCGTCGTCACTCCTCTTTCCTATGACACCGATCCTGCTGTGCTAATCACTTTTGATGGTGCAAAGTATATTTTTAATGTGGGGGAAAATACAAACCGTGCTTTCTGCCAAAGTCAACAGAATTTCAGAAACATGAGGGGAGTTTTCCTTACTCAGGTAGATTCTCAGAGAGCAGGCGGACTTGGGGGTAAGTAGTGATTTTGATTTTCGTGCCTTTCAATTGATGCTAATGCTACAAGGGTCTTTCAGGCATGCTCATGGCCTACGCAGATGGTGCTATCAATAAAGTAAGCATCGTGGGACCCCCAGGTCTCTGTCACTATCTTGCATCTATGCGGCGCTATCTGTATAGGTCGGTCAGATCTTCATTGCAATTTCTCGCCTTACCAAGGATAGGGACTCTATGGCTGTCACGGCGACCGAGTGTCTTCCAGAACAACATGCCACTCTCCCCGAGGTTTTTTACAAAGACGACAATGTCACGGTTTATGCATTTACGGTATCAAAGGCCACCCCTTCCCCAGTTCACGAGTCGTCCACCGCGGGTGTGGCGGAATTAGGCCAGAAGCGCAAAAGGTCACCAGAAGAGGACAGACCGTCCAAGATGACCAAAACTTTTGACACTCACGGGCTCAATCCTGACGAGATTCGGCGGACGACAATTCAATACATGTTTGCGTTAAAGGAGTCCAACTCAAATCTTGTACGCTGTATTTTCTATTGTCCGCGAGTCGTATTTTTCTTATCAGTTCTAGAGAATCGCCTCGAAAGGAGATGAACTTACAGAACCAGACGATTACCACCGATACCTCCCGAAATGGTTCTTCAGACAACTTCCTTCCTTTCATTTTCCTCCGACATTTCCACAATCATCAACACTAGCCTACGTTGTTGTCGGGCCTCGTGTTCGTGGTAAAATTGACGGAAAGAAGCTCAATGAACTTAGTGTTCCACATAACGAGTTACGAGCGAAACTAACAAAAGGGGAAACGATCCAATTTGAGGTAGAAGGTCCCGATGGCCCTGAAGTGAGGACTGTCTATCCCGAGGAGTGCATGAGCAAGAGCGATCCTCCGGCAGCTGTTATTATTCTTGATGTTCCTTCGGTTGAGATGATACCTTCTGTTGTTCAGTCTTTCGATACAGTCTACAGGCCTTTTCGGTCATCTGATCCGGATGATATGGAAAAGCACAATGTGAGGGTCATATATCACCTTCTTGGCCCCGGGGTGCTCGAGGACGACCGGTATAGGAACTTCATGCAGGGGTTCCATGTAACGACAGAGGTAGTTTTAGTCCTGTAACGTTGTACTTTCTGACCTGAAGATTTCACAGCACATCGTCTCTTCCCCGGATCACAGTCCAAATCCTGTGACATTCACTAGCTTCAGTTTCAATCAGTATCGACTATCTCAACTTGATCCTGAAGTCTTTGCCCTCCCTAAATTCAATCTCTCCCCCCAAAAGCTAATAACAGGTGTTTTTCCTGGGATATTTCATGATATGAGGATGCTGACTATCATTATCAGATATACCCTCTCTTCCCCGTAATGTGCATATCATGACGGTTAATCTTCATGTCCCACTTCGCCCGCCTGGTCTAATCCAATCAGATAATTTGATACCAAACGATCGATTTCATTCTGCCCTTTCTGGGTCTACTTTCCAAACCTTACCCGATACAACTATTAAAGCCTTTGAAGAAGCACGGGAGGCTGTCTTGCGACACCCCCAGGCTGGAGCGCAACAATCATCGAATGTCAAAATCTTACCATTAGGAACAGGTAGTACAATGCCGAATAAATATCGTAATGGTATGATGTACTTTCAAAGTCTCTGTTTGTCAGTGGTCTCATCTAGTTTTAAAAGTATTATCGACGCTCATTCGAACGCCGCATGGAAATGTTCTGCTGGACGTAGGGGAGGGCACCCTGGGTCAGTTGACTCGTCGTTTTGGAGTAGGCTCAGATGGAGATGTCGACGATGTATTGGCGAATCTCAAATGTATTTTTGTGAGCCACAAGCATGCGGATCACCAGATGGGATTGACGAAGCTTCTAAGGCGTAGAAAACTTGTGGGCTGTTTATATCCCTTTTTGCCCTCCCATCATCCGACTTAGTGCCTGGTGTAGCTCGCAACATCCCCGAAGCAACCGTTGTACATTGTCTCGGATCCGACAGTTCTTCAATGCCTCAGGGAGCGCCATGAACTGGAAGATATTGGTTTGTCTCAAGAACCCAGCGAGAATGGTGTCATCCAAGTACAGAGTGAAGCTTTAAACTATAGGACTGATGCAGAAAGAATGCAACGATCCAAGAACAAGACAAATCGGGAGCTGTAAGTTTTGATCTGTGGAGCTCTGTGGTCAGTTCTGATTTGTTTGGTCAGATGTCGACAGCACGCATTCAACATGTGCCGTAGTCTGGTTCTCGAGACGTTCGAGACATTCTATGTAGATCATCAGACGGTTGCATATGGAGTGTACTTCAAAAGTAAGGATGGCTGGAGTATATCGTGGGTCGCTCTTTCTGGTAAATTTTTGATGAAGAGTTGATCCTAAATTTATAGATTTTCTGGAGACACGAGGCCGACGCCGAATCTCCCACGAGTAGCCAATGGTGTTACGGTGCTTATCCATGAAGCATCCTTCGGTGACGACGAAAAGGAACAAACGTCATTGGATCGATTGGGATCCAAAGCACACAGCACCATTAGTGAGGCTATACAAGTCGGTCGAGAGTGAGTCCTCTACCTTGGCTGTTCTGCTGCTCAGTGGTTGAGTATGGTGCACAGTGCAAACGCCAGGAATGTTCTTCTCACTCATTTTGGCGCACGTTATCCGAAGATGCCTCCTTTTAGCCTAGCGCCACCGCAAGAAAGAGAGAAGGAGTCGCACGAACCGATCGTCGCACTTGCTTTTGATCTTACAGAGATGGATTTGGATCAAATGTGGAAAATGAATTCATATCTACCTGCTATCAAACAGTGCTTTCAGGATTCGACTGAGGAAGGGGACCAGGACTTGCATGCGACACTTGATGGGTGACTCATCGAATTTAAATGTACAGGAATCGAAGTGCAAAATCAATTTGGTATTTAGTGCCTATGTAGGATGTGGGCTTCAGATTGACCACTTGCTTAGAACATTTGCGGCGATTCCCGATGTCCGTATCCGTAGCTGACAAATGAGATGAGTGTTATCACAGCTATCTTTGAGAGGAAACGACCATAGGAACGAAGCACTCATTCTAGTCAGAATCGAACGATTGGCAAGCCTCATTCGGAGAAATAGTCAGACCAGATGCCTTTGTACCTCAGTTCTCACCTGTAGGTGACTACCGAATTTTACTGCATACCTCACTGTTCTAATCACTCAAGATCTTTCTACTCTGCTCAAAGTCAAGCTTCTTATTGCTGCGCCTTAGCTGCGATCAGTGAGAAGCCGAACTGTGCTGCGGAAATGATCAGTCTGGATTTCGACGTTTGGACGTTCTCACTGATTATAAAACTAGGGATGCCTTGATCTCTTATCTTATCCGCTTTGCCTGTTGACCATCAATGCCCCCTCAAACAGCACCCAGTCATGGTGATGGTGCCCCGCCACGGCATGTACGGGGCGATGCCCGCAGCAGTGGTGATGGTAGAGGTGGTCGCGGACGTCGCGGACGTTAAGGGCGTGGAGAGGGGCATAGAGGCAGCCATGGGTCTGCCTCTACTGGCCCTCGTCACCATGACTCTCGTTCTCTCGTGACCATCGCCACCTCAGACGGTCAGACAAGTATCGCAGGTTTGTAATATCGGTAAACACTGTTGTTGTTTCCTATACACTCATTCTACTCCGAGAACACGTCGACTCTCTTAACGTTAAGAGGCCCAACTATGGAGTATTGAGCGTGAAATCTCTTACAGTTAATGTAAATGCTTATCAAGTTACGATACCTAATCTATTGATTCGACATTATGACGGTATGTTCTTGGTCGATACTCATCCATGCTTTTTTGATCGCCTACTGACTCGTCTTTAGTCGGTGAGTAGCTTTGGTAATTGCTTCACCCAAATCGCTTAACCTCTTTACCCAGAAATAAGGCAGAAAGATGACTCTGGTGGGTATTCCCGGTAGTCATCTTGTTCAAACTACTCAATCTCTTTACCCCTAGAAACGAGGCCGAAATCTGAACCATCTTTGAAATTCAATCACAGAGTCATTCAGCATCTACAAAACGTCATCGACTCGGTAACCTTTGACCCGCCTGTTGCGTTTGATGGTCGTAGAAATATGTTTGCTACGCGAATATTGCCTCTTGGTTCAGATCATTCTGCGAGTGTCAGTGTGTATGCCAGCCTGCTTGAACCAGTGGCGCTAATCCACTCTATAGTATTCCTTTACACTCGAACCGCCGGATCCAAACTCCCGACAACCACCTACGGTATATGACGTGAAGATAAAAAATATACCGATGATCTAAATCCTGAGTGTGTGGTATTCATTCAGCGGATTCGGAGAATGAAGTTTAACATGCAACCATTCTTTGTTCAGACTTCTTTCTAAGTTCATCGCTGGGAAATGTTCAGCAGATAATGCAATCTTAACCACCTTACAGGTTGGTTGCCTCTGATTCTTGTCTTTCTCAAACTGCGTTAACAATCAATGTCAGTCGCTCAACATCGCCATCCGCGATGATGTAATGCGTCGATATCCGGCCAATTCCAGGGGCAAGTCTTTTTTCACGTCTACAGGGAGTATGAGTATTGGTGGTAGTGTGGAGCTTTGGCGGGGATATTTTCAGTCGGTCCGCCCAGCAGCGAACAGGCTGCTGATCAATGTGGACGTTACTGCAGGAGTGATGTACAAGTCGGGTTCTTTGCTGGAATTATGCCTGGGCTTCTTCAATGAAAGTCATCCGCATGCTCTCGCTCCCAGCCATGGCTTTACACTTAGGAACGTCAACCGTCTCTCAAAATTTCTTTCCAATGTGTTTGTCAGAACCATATACAATACAATAACAAGCGTCGAAAGGTTATGCGCGTGAGCCAGGCTGGTGCACGTGAATTGACCTTCAACTGTAATGGCATGATGACCGACATCTCGCGTTATTTTCAGCTAAGGTACAATATCACTCTCCCTCAGCCTGAGGTCGTTTGTGCTGAGGTGGGTCACTGTTTGTCGATACTGGTTGAGTATGATTAGCTTGGATCTTTTCTCAAAAGGTTGATGAGGTCGGTGATCTCATCCCATTGGAACTTTGTGTGGTGTTGCCGGGCCAATTAGTGAAAAAAGAGCTCTTTCAAGATACAACGAGAGAAATGGTTGCGTTTTCGCGTATGACTCCTTCCAAACGTTTCGATAGCATTAAGAAAGGATTAGACGTGAGTCCACTTTTAAGCTGTATATTGATATGACCGAGCAACAGGTACATGTTCCTTAGCTCCTATCGTTCGATAGTTCGCCGATTGTCCATCACTTTGGTATTCAAGTTGAATCTTCTGACCCACTGTCCATTCCGGCACGAGTCTTGCCAACACCACCTGTATCCTACAATGCGGGTAGTACTCAGAAATCTGTGGTAGGTCTACCATACTGTTTTTAAAAAAAACCTGTTTCAAGAGAAACGATTAGCGACCGAAAAATGGAGGTTGGAACATGTAAGTTTTATGCCGCTTGAATTTGTATGTATACTCATTTTGGTCTCTAGGGTCGACAAGAAATTTTTCCGCCCAGCGACAATCCGCAAATGGGTGGTTGTCGTTTATGAATCTGAGCACAAGTTCAATAGGCAGTCCCTTGAACGCTCGATCGGTGATATGATGAGAGCTGCGAGAGCTGCAGGTACATTGCTCGTCTAAAATTTACTGTATTAAGCGCTGAACTTTGATCCATCGGATAAACAGGAATGACCGTCGAAATGGATAGTCCTGTTGTTAGATGGTGCAACCCTCAAGGAAATATTTCCGAAGTCTGTCCATCTAAGTGTTTGCCAAAAATGTGTTTGCTGATCAAAAGTTTAGCAATTCATGCAAATCGGCGAAGAATGCGTTGGTCGTGAGCCTAGGCCGTATAAAGAAGGGCCTAGTTTGTTCGTTCGTTTTCATTTTGCCTAGTGTTGCTGGCGACGTCTACACGGCTATCAAACAGTAGGCCCTTCGCGTTTCAAAGATTTTGAATATGTTCTGGCCTGACGTGTGACCTTGAGCTTCGGGGATATCACTGTTCGTCGCCTAGCTCGTCACATCGTTCTTTTCCTCTCGAGCACTATTTTTAACAGAAAGGTGTTTCAACCCAATGTATGGTTGCGTCGAACTGTCTGAGAGAAAATGATTCTGCTCAAGTTTGTTTTTGAACTTGCGATGCGTTTTCACAATACCTCGTCCGTTTTTCCTTCAGGATCAACCCCAAGCTCGGTGGGATTAATAGCATCCTCGATCCAGATGAGCATGGCTCCGATTTTCTCAAAGAGCAAACAATGATACTTGGTATGATTTGAACTGACTCACTCC
>Ga0157366_1000169_pt1 | contig 33601 bp, 41 predicted proteins | sample AttbisABBM1_FD_113149 | JGI IMG/M metagenome (GOLD analysis project Ga0157366, IMG submission 113149) | Fungus gardens microbial communities from leaf cutter ant in Botucatu, State of São Paulo, Brazil - Atta bisphaerica ABBM1 | ecosystem: Host-associated > Fungi > Mycelium > Unclassified ...
AGAAAGATAAAAGCCGAGACGCTCTGCCATGGTCGTTGCTGCTGCATCTCGGCAGCTAAATCGGCTCTTCTGCTGTGCTCCTCAACCAAGTTTCTAATCGTACATAACAATGCGCAGAGTTCTCTGCAAAATTTTCAGGAGAATATACTTGTGCAGGGTTTCCTCACTTGCTTTGGACAGCTTTCTCTCGCAGCAAAGATCTGCTCCCAGATTTCCTTACACCATGAAATAAGCAAATCAACGTTCTTTGCGACGTCTTTGGAAGGCTTTCCGCTCCGACCAGGGTCCACTTCAATAACAATCTTTTCCGTAATCAATTTTCGTATCGCACTGCCGATGCTGATCTCGAGAAATGCACTGCCGTACAAGGTAAGGCATCTCTCCATGGTTTTTGTGAATACATTGTTTCCCCGAAAGATGGTTTGATGCGCTGAATGAGTATTTCATTGTCCTGCATTTGCTGGAACCACAGCTTGGGAACACATACAAACGATCGCATTTTCAACTTCTCTGGTTGCAGCTTCCTGTATTTGTTGCACAATGGTCTCTCGAGACATCGCAAGTCTGGTCAAGCTCTGTGACAATGTCTTGGTATGAAGAATATTTTCTAGATCCTGCATCCAGTGCAGGAAATTACGGTCATCCAGCATCTATTCTAGACGTGAGTTTGGGTGTATGAGAAAGATACGTCACTAACTTGCTGTATAATTGAGTAGGAGGAATGGGGCAGGATCATCTCCCTGAGAATACATAAGACAGGGCATTCAGAGCCACACTTCGAATAATTATAACTCACTCATATACTTGGACCTTCATCCGAAGTTCTCCAAGTTGAAGCTGCGAGGAAATGTTGGTACTTTGGACGGGGTACCAGCCTTCCACTAATTCTCCGCGGCGGAATGTTGCAAGATCTACTATGACCTTTCCGAGCAATGAAGATTTGATCACCTTCTTGTCCTTCCAAATCATGATTTCGAAGTTCTCGAAGGGAGGCAGATCCGGGAACACGAAGGATTCATGCCATTCTGGTAGTCTAAGCCCTTTCTTGACAGTAGTCCGAGCGCACACAGTATGATTAAACACAATTTCGCAATAAACGTTATATTGCTTCAGATCTATTTCTTGCACTGTATCGTCTGGATTCCGGATAGGGTTGTAAAATTTGCTCGTGCCTAAATTGCGTCCTGAGGCAATTGTTAAATGAACCTCTCGCCACATTCGATACGACCCCCTTTCCTGGTCCGTCCCATTAATTGTAGATCTCTTCAGCCACCGTCCATAGATTTCGGGAACTGCATAAGACCTGAGCAATGAAATCCAAAGGCTGCATAGTTCAGGCTTCGAAAACTGTAGATAGACAGGTTCTCCGTTATTGCTGGCCATCCACCTCTGTTGTTCATTCGAGTAGACCACAATGCAGTCTTTGCGAAAAAATAGAGAATTGTCGGCAGGACGAATGTCCGTTTGACGGAGGAGATGAACGTATACAGTTTGAAAGAGAACGCTTTCCTTCGACAAAAGAACTCAGCAGGATAGGTCGAGGATATGCCACAACTTACATCAACATAGATGTTGAGAAGACATCGATCTGCACCAGACTCTTTCGTCAGCTTGCAAATAGCTGGCCGCCAATGTCCCGACGCCGGATGTCCTTTTCCACTAAGACCAAGCCAGTTGGATTTCTCTGTTCAAGTTGGGCTTATCAGAACCGCTACTGGAAAGCGGTTTCCAAGGCGAACCTTTCAGGCGCGATTCTGATTCATTCTGCTTCTTGAACTGTGTTGCGGCAGTTGGTTGAGTTTAGTCTAGAAGCCAATAGTGCTTATTTACCTTGCGAAGGGCCGTGCTAGCAGCATTCGAGATGTAGATCTCTGCCCAAGTCAAGTACTCTTGTTCTGAATCTAATTCGTTAGGTTGCTCTGCACTATACAAGTGCATGGAACCAGGACTGTGATATGCACCAACAGCGTTGCTCTACGTGATGACACATCGTGTCATCAAACTGAGAACTGAGTGGCTATGCTGTTCTAACAGTGTTAGACGTCGACAGATTACAATATATGTATATTGGTATATGCCTCCTTTTTAATAAGGATGACGATAACTAAACTAAGGACTATCAGACTTCACCACTTTTGAAGGGAGTATATCTATTCATTCTGTCTTGCACCTCGAGAAATATGAGACAGTTTGTTGATAGAAATCGGAGAGCACTTACGTAGTGGTATTAATAGTTGCATTGGCGTGCCCATTTACACGGCCAGCCGCAACGCCAGTGAGTTTCTTCGATTTTTTGTAGGTTTGAAAGTAGAAATTGATGAAGAGGCCGAGGTAGCTGGTAAGTAGCGCACAACCGAACAATGCGGCTCCCTCTTCTCCTGCGCAGTTGCCAGAATGAGGAAGATACTGGTAATAAGTGTTGGCGAAGTGTTCATATGCTTGGAGAGTATCAGGTGCGTTGAGCATAACATAAGTAGAGAAAATCAATGGACTTACTGCCGTAATAGACAAGGGAGATGTCAATAACGAATTGAACGATCTGCATGGTCGTGAGATGCTTTTTCCACTGTAAGTCGAGTCAGGAGAGTAGTTCAGAGGATAGCTGGCCACATACCCAAAATCGTGCACCGCCTGCCGTCGCATAGTAGTAATAGTCTTACAGAAAGGTTAGAAATATATGATAAATAAAATGACCCTTACACATAACAACATGCACCGCTAAGTTGAGCGTGATGACCGACCACGACTGAGAAAACTGTGAGCATGAAAAACAATGGCACAAATCTGGACACTGACAATACTAGTTTTTCCATTGAGCTGCGTGAAACATAATAAAGCCGTCGCGGAGTGATGGAAGACATGAAGGAATTCTATGAAATTGTGACAAGTCAGCTACAGAAGCCATCATATTAACCACATCCTTACGCAAGGGTTTCTTCTTTAATGCCAAAAAGATTGTATCGAAAAGTTCAAGATACTTGAAATAGTAATTAATAATATAGTAAAATTCCATCCTCTGGAGATAAATTAGCAACCAGTTGGAGAGAGACAACGTATGATACCCACAGAAGTCCAAGCTTCTTGATCACAGATGGCATGACGAATACCATGCCTCCAGATTCGTGGCACGATCTCCTCCAACATGAGTGCCAAAAGCAAAGCACTACCCGAACTCAGAATGATATTGTGTAGTTGGAAAAGAGTTGTCAGCTTGTACGGTTGTCGATTCATCATGAAAGCCCTGGTGCCAAAAACTACACCCAAATAGCCGGCTAACATGGAGATGACGACAGGAGTAGTGGATAATGGTGTCTTTCCAATGACATAGGTAGAGAGATAGAGAGGTAACCTATATGGTATACAAGACAGAAGGAAATCTGCAAGGGGAGCCATGGATGTGAGTAAGAAGGCAAATTTTCTGGCGCCAAATCAACTCAGGTCACATCCAAAAGTTGAGATGCACGTGTTTTCTGGATTCAGCATTCATTGTACCGCTGCAAAGCGACGCGGTCCGAACCATAAGGGAACGTGATAAGCAATTTGTCCATGAATGATGGTAGATGTATAGCCAAAGTTTTCTGTCCTGGTGAAGTTAAGCAATCAAAGAGGCATACATGGTCTGACACAGATCAGTCATTGGGGCGATGAGGCAAGTTGGCAAAGAAGATTGAGGGTTTTGTCTCTCTGTGCAGTATCTTTCCTTTCTCCCCAAAGTAGTTTTAAATTGGACGACATGATGGTTCAAGTTCAAGAAGTGCCTATGTGTTTGAGAACTCATTTAGCTATCCCTCTAACTAGTTATGTTCTTCTGCCTCCAGCTTTCTTTCTTTCTTTGACTCAAGTAGTTGTAATACTAGTTGCAAGAAAAAATGAATCAAGTATAGAAGGGACTTCTAAGCACATCCATCTTCTGTAATGAATATAGCTTACATCAATTCAGGCTGATCCTGTGATCTACTTCTGCAGCCTCTTTCACTATAGATTATGTGTTAGGAAAACTGGCTGGAAGCACAGAAGAGACTTTGGAGCTCTTGAAAATTGTAAGTTTATTGTATAACTAGAACCAACTACATAAGTTGTAACTTGTCTCTAGGAAAACCTAAGAGAATATGACAGGATTTCTAAATGTGATAACATGTCATAGGTCAAATTCCGAGTCGTATCCATCTATCCATTTTCAACAAGGATAGCATTTATCACATATTCTGAGCTGCATTCTTCTTTGTTAAGGATGGCCCTGAGTTGTACTCTCTTACTAAAGGGTAGCACTCAAACTCTGTAAGCACTTCATTCTCCATGATGGAATTTGCTCTGTTGTCGAAGTTCAATTTCCCAGTGTTGATGTCTTCCACAGCAGATCACTCACACCAAAACTCTGCAAATAATTCATCTCTACAGTTTAATTCCATCCATATCTGATCTCTGTCTCTGTAAAAATGTAAATCAATTTTATCTAAATCTAGTTACTTGTTGGAGCCAGACAGAGACATTGACATCACCATCACTTTCAAGTGGAGACATCTCCAATAGTCTCATCTTACCTCCACTGCTAGAATTGAAGCACAGGTGACAAATAAGAGGTTCTAGTAGTCTTAGAAATTAATTAGATAAGTTATAACTCAGGAGTCATTCAGTGAACTGCAGATAATTATAAATGACTAAGATAAAACCTGTTCACAGGGTCATTAATCTCCAACACTGGTCTGCAGGGGTTTCGTAACATGCTCCCACTTCTTCTCCCAGGCAATGTAAAACAGTGAATGTGAGAACGTCTCGTCATCTTGATCATTGTCACTAACACCTGCATCAGGACCACTAGACATTAGTATGTCTTTAACAGATGTTGAAGGCCGAGCAGAGAAGCCTTCCTTCAGAGGTTTAGAAGATGGTTTCTCGAGACAATCAAGATTAGGTTCAAGCTCAATATGGTCTATTCATAGCATACGAGCTTCAAGTGTAGACTGCATTTGTTGAGGCCACACATAATAGTTATTGCTGTTTAATTTGCGAAAAGTGTGAACGTCTGACATGATAGGTTGACGATCCTCGGGGCCTATGACCTAACGACAAAAGAGGGGGGGGAACATTCCGAGGTCGATAAGTGGTGCAGTAGTCAGAATGAGTGCACGAAGTATATTCCCTACAATTAGGAATTATATACTCACCTGAGAAGGCTTTCAGTTGCAGAAAATACTGACTGGCCAGAACAGGTAAAAGTCATTTATGTACATCATCTACTTGGAGATTTACAGTCAACCAGCCCACCCTGGCCTGGGAGCAAGTCAGTAAAATCAGTTATTAAAGTATGCGTGAGACTCCGATCAGTGATGACGTTTGGACTACTAAGTGATCAGTGATCTCACCCAGGGGTACAGTTTACTCGCCGTTGCACGTCAACAGCCGACCTTCGACGTTCTACAGTAGAACACATGTGGTGGTTAGATCCCGGAAAAGAGCTTTTGAACGTCGTGCGTCAATTGTCTCGTATTTACTGGTCCCACTCGTCTGACATAAACATCCAGCTATTCAACCGAATACTTGCGCCATATGTAGAGAACCTCGACCTCAACCAGGTCAACTATGGAATCGGTCAAGGTCTGGATTGTCTTTGAACTTCAATACATAATATTAATCACTTGAAGGTCAACTCACTTTGCGAAAACTCCGTTTGAAGAAGAATGCGCTGGATAAATTTCAACTCCCAATTGATGTACTTGATGGTGCGTTTCAAGATCCTAACAATCAGCTTATACTTAGGTTACTCAGGTCGCTTGGGAAAGTTCACATTGTCTTTACGTTGGATGAATTTGGGAAATCAGCCCGTAGAAATTCTAGTGGAAGACATTTATCTCCTTGTAGTCCCTACAGTTGCAAGCCAAGCTGGTCCAGACGAAGAGGAACAGAGGACACAAGCTGCCAAAGCTGAACGTTTGGAAAACGCCGAGTTGCTTTATATGCAGGGTCAGGCAGCAGAAATCCAAGGTGGGAAGTATTCTCAGTTATAGTTATCCGTATTTGTATCAATAACAAGACCAGAATCTTCCCGAACACAAGGACTATGGCAGTCTTTGTTAAATAAAATCATCAACAATGTCCAGGTCACAGTTAAAAATATCCATGTTCGATATGAGGATAAGCATAGCGTGCCGGGCGTGCGTTCACTACCTTCGCTACTCTTCTTACTCCTTTCTCATCCTTTATGCATCAGCACCCCTTTGCAGCAGGTTTTACCCTGGCAAGCTTCTCAACTTTTTCCGTTGACGAGAAATGGCAACCTGCCTTCATCGAAAGCACAGCAGGATCAATCCATAAGGTAAGTTCGGCCATCGTCCAATGTACCTTTCATTGATATCGATCCTCGTAGCTATCGAAGCTAGAGTCACTCACTTTGTACTTTAATACTGATGAAGGTAGTATGGCCGGTTCAACACCCGATGAAACCCTCCAAAAGTTCACTACAATAGTCAGATGCTGTTATCTCTTTCAGTTATTCCGGGCTAATCATTTCTTATAGACTACATGTGGATCTAAGAGTGCAAAACATCAATTCATTCTCAAGCCTGTGTCTGGGGAAGGGCGGGTATAATTCGATTCTTTAGACGTTTACCTCGATTGCTCAAGTCTGCTGCTAGGTTATTGTGAATCGCAAAAGTGATAAATCGACTCCAAAATTCGATATACAGGTCCTCTTTGACGAGATTGGTGTAGTGCTAGATCGAGACCAGTATCGAGACGTTCTTTCACTGTTGGAAATGTATCATGTCTATGTGCGCCGGCACCAGGTTCGACTGCAAAAATGTCTACTTTATCTCACAATACTAAATTAATACTGATTCAGTATCGCAAGCATAGGCCCATGGATGAAGAATTTCGAGAAAATGCGGCTCGAGCAAGGCTTCGATTCGCTGGAAACGCTATACTAGCAGAAGTGAAGGAAAGAAATAAGAAATGGACGTGGGATTATTTTTCTGAGCGACGTGACGATCGCGAGCGATACGTTGAGCTTTTCCAGAAGAAACTAATAGCATCTCTCATGGGAAATGTATGTTTATCCCATCTTCTTACTGCTCGGGCTTACTCAAAGAGCAGGACCTTGTAAATTATCGAGCACTTGAGAGGAAACTGTCATACGAAGATATACGCTTCTATAGGTCCATCGCTCGCTCCCGTCTTCGCAAGGACGAAGCGCTCAAGAGGAAATTGGAGGAGCAAAAGCAGAAGGAGCAGGCAGCAAAGCAAAGCTGGTCGAGCTGGCTCTGGGGTAGTCCTGCCGCGTCTACAGAAACAGTTGACGTCTTCCAAGGAGAGATGACGGACGAACAACGCAAGCAGCTATATGACGTCCTTGACTTTGATGAGAAGGAGGTAATAGCAAGTTCTTTGGAGCTACCTAGGGACTCGCTCAAGACTCGCCTCTCTGCCAAACTTCGGACAGGATCATTGTCACTGAGAACAGATCCTCATGATGAACCCAAGGATATCTTGTCAATCGTTTTTGACTCGTTCAATGCTGATATCTTACAACGGCCCGAGAGTCTTGAAACTATCCTCTCCCTGGATGCATTCAAAGTATTTGACGGTACCACAAGGGATACTCTGTACTCCCAAATTGTCAGAGTCAAATCTTCATTACACGCACGAGAACGACAAGAAAATGATGAACCCTTCATTTTTGTTAAATACGAGAAAAATCCTTTGGACCGCCGCGCTGACAATGCTTTAATCCTGCGTATGAGGCATATGGAGGTCATATATCACAGAGGTTACATTCAAGCCGTCTACGAATTCTTTAAACCACCACCGAGTCAGTTGGAATCCGTTGAGGCACTATTGGTAAGTGCGTAATATCTTTCTTTCTGGACAATCGCTGATCTACGTCCAGGGCGTGGCCAGCCAAACTCTGGAAGGTTTACGAAAGGAAACTCGTGCTGGGCTCGAATATGCTCTGCAGACTCATAGAACTATTGATATACAGATGGACATGAAGGCACCAGTCATTATTATCCCCGAAGAGTAAGTTTAGTAAGGCTTACGCCTCATTTTGCTCATCTTTTGTAGCATCACAACCAGCTCTTGCAAACATCTAGTTGTTGATGCTGGTCACATTGCAGTTGAGAGTGATCTTGTTGACAAAGAGGCGATCCGTGCGATTCAGTCGAAACGTAATCAGCAATACAATGAAGAGGACTATCGTCAGTTAGAGTCGCTTATGTATGACAAGCTGTCATTACGCCTTGAGGATGCTCAGGTGATTCCACATTTTAGGTCTGATATCTGATTTTAGTGACTTACTATTCCCAGTTCGTCATAGGTGATAGCCTCTCTGCTTGTCTTGATGCCCTGCCAGCGGGGTCTCATGATGATCTCCATCTGCTCGAAAGGATCAATATCAACCTTGATGTTCAGAAGTCAATTGTCCCTACTGCTGTCAACCTCTCACGATTTATAGTCTCAGGAACGCTTCCTTCCTTACACGTCAATCTCTCTGACAGCAAGTATAAGGCTCTGATGCGTTTGATTGACATATCCATACCCAAGTTTGACGAAGATGATCACAATGGATCTCCCTCTGTTCCTGCAGCCCCTCGGCACTTGCCAACCTTTCAATTACCTGTTGCTTTGTTCGGAATGGGCAGCCCTGACTTCGACATCGAAGATCAGAGTCCGGAAGAAACGGGGAGCTCGCATAAAGACATCTTTTTTGAGGCAGAGGAACATCTCCAAATTGTGAGCCTCTTGGCGAAAAACTATCTCCTTCAGCTTCCTGATCGTCATCGCTTAGCAACCGGATTATCACCAGCTTCTCTTCCACGTTCATTTCCAAGTAGGAATACTTCAGGTGTCTCTATCCAAAAGTGTAGCTTCATCTGAAAAGTCCCTGGGTGACCTCAAACTCGAGGGATTTGTTCTCATATTTGGCCTAGCCGATTATGACATGAAAGTCAACGTCCAGCTGCGGTGAGTATATATATACTGCCCATATCGATGTGTCCGTGGCCAACACTTCCTATTGCAGCTCAGTTAGTATGGCCCTTGTGTCTCCAAATGCGCAATTTGTAAATGTGATCACATCTGAGCCATCTTTGACTGCATCCAGTGCCGACCTTTTGAGTGTCATATACACGCGTGTCAAGAAAGACTCACCGGACTACAACACCGTTTATGAGGGCATAGATCAAATCGTTGACGTTCGCTTCTCGACTTTTGTCGTTCATGCTGCTCCGGAACCCATCATATCTTTGTACGATTTTATCATTTCAACATTCGTCTCCGATGTGAACCGACCCGCAACCAACTCCCCCAACTCTGCATCCTCCGCTGAGCAACCCTCCACTGATGAATCAAAGATACGTGTCCTGGTTAAGCTTGAGAGTATACGAGGCCAGTCTCGCTGCACTCGTTCATGGGCTGATTGAGAGGCTAACGGTTGGTCACAGTGGAGCTGATCAACGAGTCCCTTCCCCTCGCCACCCTGTCACTATCAACAGCCGATATGGCCATACTCTTGCGTTCTAGAGCTATGCGGATTGTTGGTCGTCTAGGCAATTTGGCTCTTGCTAACGATATTGACATATATCAGTCATGCAAAGAGTTTAAGCAAATTCTTTCGATTGAGGGGCAGAATTTTGCTGAATTCACCTACCAAACTTTTGACCCATCCATTTCTCAAGATACTAGCTCCTCCTTCGCCTTGAACGCTGCCTCTCTCAGATTACTTTTCCTCGAGCAGTCACTTCACAGTCTTTATGCTTATCTTATCAAGCTTGCGAAATTGAAGGGCCTTTACGATGCCGCTACTCAAGCTGCCGTTCAATCTGCCCCAGATATAGGACAAATGCATTTTGAAGTCAATATCAAATCGCCGATTATCATCATGCCCTCAAACCCCTCCCAATCGTTGGACGTATTTGTCATGCGATTAGGAGAGATCGACGCAAGGAACAAATTTGAAGTGAACAAGCATGTGGTCTCAGCTAGCCTGCGGGGGATACGGCTTGTCTCCAAGTCGTATCACAACGAGAATGTCAATACTCTCAAGATGATAGATGATATCAACATCCAATCCGATATTGTTCGAATTACTGGTATTAACCGTGAAGTTGACAACAGTTACCCTGATATGCAAGTAAGTTGACCAATACATCACCTTGCAGCTACCGTATTGAGAATTGAAACAGGCGGCCTTCCAAGTGTCAGATGTCAATTTGCACTTAACTCTGAATCAGTATCGAACGCTCCTAAGCCTTTTGCGATCTGTATCTCGAGTGTTCGTACTTGACAGTGAATTTGAGACTTCGGGATATCCGTCTGTACCCACCTCTGCACCCGTATCTTCGCTTGATACGGAATATTCGTCGATCAACCTAGAACCTGAATTGCGAGTAGCGTCAAGTGTGCACGGTGTGTGGACGACTATGGATCTAGTCGTTTCCGTTGACACGATTCAACTGCATCTTTACGGTGCAGGAGCGCATGTGGACGCTAATGTGCAACAACATGGAATCGCTCGTTTCGCTTTGGTTAAAAATACCCTTCGTTATAAATCAATGTCTGACAGGGCCAGCGAGGCTCAGCTAATCCTCAAATCCTTCACTATGTGCAATACCGAACCTGGAAACACACGTTTCCGGGAAATAATTCCTGCAGCTCATCATAATCGCAACCAGTTCATGGTGCTTTACAGTATGGCTGGCGGTCCAAATGGGGTTTCCCTTGCCGTCGTCACAATTGACTCCCCTCAAATCATCTTCTCTATTAGTCCGGTTTTGGCTCTCCTAGACTTCTTTACGACAAAAGCACACTTCGACACGTTGGCTGTGGGCGAGGGAAATTATGATGTTAAATCGAGCAAAACTCAGAACGGAAGGGGGTTGGATTTCCGTTTGGATTTGCACGATGTAGCAATTTGTGTTTTGGAAAATGATCAAGATCCAAATACACAAGCAATCAAGCTTAATATCCAACAGTTGCTGGTCTCGCAGCAGGTAGGTTTTCATACAATTTTTTCTGCTTTTTTTTAAACCACCATTCAGGGAATCACAGCATTAAAAGCTGATCAACTCGGAATGTCCCTGACACAGATGGGGGAAAAAACTGAAACCGTCAAATTCCTTGAGGGATTTGATTTCACCTTTTCTTTGGATAGCCGTTCATCAGCTTCTCAGCAGATGATGGATCTCGAATTATCAGCCAAGCCTGTTGTCGTCCGAGCATCGTATAGGGATATCAGCTTGATCACACGCATATTCAATAAAGCATTCGAGCGGTTTGGTGGTCTTAGGGGAAGTGGCATTAAATCTGTGGGACCAACTGAAACGAGGAGTAGTCAGAAGGCAACCACATTGTCCAAGTCAGCACGCTCAAAAGGTCAACCTATTGGAGAAGCTTCTGTTCGCATGACAAAACAACAGGTGTGTCTTCCTTGCTCCTTTCCAAATTGCATTAGATGACTTGGATCAGTTCAAGGGCTCTTTTGATGGATTAAGGCTGGTCTTGATAGGCGACATCCACGAACAACCAATGCTACATCTGAAGGTCAAACCTTTCATTGCTGATGCAAAAGACTGGTCCGGTGAAGTATGAGCTCATGAGTACCTATCGAACATTATTCAGTGACACCTTTGCAGTTACACGCTGCGGTTACTATGGCGCTCCAAATCACGTTCTGGAACCTGATGAATTCGCACTGGGAGCCCCGTAAATTACATATACAGCACTTTAATTGTCATGCTGATTTCACTCAACAGTGATTGATCCGTGGACATTCACTATCTCGGTGCGTGTGACTCCCGCTGCGGCAATAAAGATGCACAAGGCTCACGCCGACCTAGGTCTCGAAACAGAATGCGGAAGGGGGGCTAAATTTGGCTTTGTCTGCCCAAGAACGACTCGACATCAACCTAACATCATCGTTTGCAGAAGTTTCCACTACCACACTGAACATATGGAACAAAGAAGGAAAAAATGTCCTCCAGAAGGCCCGGGGAACTTATGCCCCGTATCGAATCTCGAATCGAACAGGTGCTTCTATACTCGTTTGGTCGGAAGCGGACTCTGGTGCTCACGGCACTGAGGTCGAAACTATTCCTGTTCACAATAGCCAGACCATTGACTGGCGATTTGATGATTGGAGGACAACACGAGAGGTGCAAACTTTGTTATCTTGTCATAATCTTGGACTGACGCCCTACAGCATAGTACTCTTGTCGGAGAGCACATACTTGGTATCCAATTTGTTGACAAGAGCTGGGAGCAGATCAGGGGGGTTCCAGTCGATCAAGAAGGAGAATTTGTATATTCACTCCGCCCTCACACTGGGAAGTATCCGGAGCGACTAACGTGCGAGGTCAAGGTCATCGAGAATACAAAGATCATTACCATCCGTTCAACATACAAGGTTGAAAATCTAACTTTGTACCCACTTGAGTTGATGATAGTTGATGATACCGGACATCCTGTCTCCTCTCTCGAAAAAATAATCCCTGGTCAAAATTACCCTTTGCCAATCGATTCAGTCACTAAACACCGAATCCGTATTCAGCCTGATCGTATGTCATTCCATTCACGGTCTTTCGTTTCTCATTTTTCTTGAATTCTCTTGTTAAAGAGGGATTTGGCTACAAATGGAGCCCTGCAGTTCATTACGACGATCTACTAGCGCGAAAAGGCTTCACCATAAAATGCCCTCACTCAGACCCTCGAGAAGCTGCCTTCAGATTTCAAGCTTGGGTACAGATGGACACAAATGACAGTAGTGTACGGTAAGCAACAAAATCTGCATTTTGTTCGGATTTGGTTCAGTCATCTGAGCAGGAAATTGCCCAAAATCTCTCTGAAGCTCAGAGCTCCGCTGGAACTCGAAAATCTTCTTCCTTACAACCTAGAGTATCGCATCTACGATAAGAACACGGATCAAAACTGGCGGAGCTACTTACGAAAAGGTGGTGTCATGCCGGTACATTCCGTGGAGTTGGGACACTTTATTCTCTTGAGTGTTGCGATCCAAGATACAGGTTAGTTCGTGTTCGTAAGTTTACCTGGTTATTTTTCTCACTCGAAAGCAAGTCTTCAGACCTAGCGACTTCAGTATCATTAATATCGACAGTCACTCAGAGTTTGATATAGAAAATCGGCTTACCCTTCAGGATCAGCAGGGAAGAAAGTTGGAGCTCAAGCTGAATTACATGTGCGTTTCTATATCGTTTCCAAAACTGAACTGAAGTATTCATGGTTGTCTGAAGACGATATCCCGAGTCGGGAGGTGCCTTTAAAGTCCAGATTTATAGTCCCTTTATCGTTGTGAATAAGACAAGGGCCCCTTTCAATGTCAGGCCCAAATCTACCAGAGTGGGCTCCCAGGACGCTGCTGGAAATACTTGTTTAGGTGTGCAATCTGTGTGACCTACGGCTCTAACTTCGTTCTGATATCTGGTCCTTCCAGACGTTTTGAGCGGCCCCTCTCCCTTCTGTGAGCCTGGGACCCATACAGTAATTACTTCGCAACTGATTGTGTGAGTAGTGTTATCCCACACACAGGATCAAGGGAACGAATTCTTCTTCAAACTGGCAGACTCGACATGGTCAAGGGTACGGCCTTCCATATCCGTGTACGCTTGATCTGACTATCATTTCAGCCTGTTTCTTTTGAGGCGCCTTCTGCTGAAAGCGAGCTCGTGCTGCCGTCCATTAAACAGAAGGCTGATGAACTGCATCTCGGTCTCTCTTGGAACGAAGGCAGTGGAAAATTTAAGCTGACTAAAATTGTTACATTGACCCCTCGGTTTTTCATCAAGAACATGTTACAGGAAGCTATCGTGTTCCGGGAACATGGTAATGTACCTCGGGACCGTCAAGTCTTGAAACCAGGAGAACGTCAAGCTTTCATGGCTCTGCGGAAAAGTGCAGAGAAGTTGCTGACGCTCGCTTTTCCTGGTTTAAATGCCCAATGGTATTCATGGATTTGTCGATTGGTTCAGCATCGGTATACTAAATCTTTGTCTCAGGTCTCCTCCAATCAATATTGAGGACATTGGATCTGTCAGTTTACGTATTGGGCGCCCGGGCTCGAATGATCCTAGCTTTGTCCTGGTCCAGGTTGACATTCGAATTGAAAGCTCTACAATTTTTGTTGTTGTTTCTCCTGCAGAAAATGGCTGGCCCTTTGAGATCGAAAACTTTAGCGATTACGTCCTATCGGTGTCACAAACAGTACATGACTTTCCATTTGCGTCCGTAAACTGTTAACTCTGTCTTCGCAGGACTCGAAGGAGGAAGCCAGTGCAGGGAGAGACGTTGCGGTTTATCATCTCCAAGCACAAACAACAATGGAATATGCATGGGACTCTCCCGCAGCCAAGGATAAAAAACTGTTACTTAGCATCAGAAACTCGAGTCGAGTGTTTGATATCATGGAAATCGGTAATCATGTTCCCTTCAAATTCATGGCAAGTCTTCATACACATGAGAAATTTCCAAGTGCTGACAGGCAATCAGGATTACCGACATGCGAGGGCCGTGTCTCTCGATGTGAGGGCTGACGGATATAAACAGATCCTTCGCGTTACCAACTATGACCCTGACCAAAGCCTTTATAAACCGAGGTCTAGGAGCTTCACGCTGTCACGACAGGACACCTTTTCAAGTGCTGAGGCATTTGAGGCAGTGGCGGAACAAGTAGAGATATCTTCATCTGTTCTAATTGATCTTAGTGGAATCGGGTTATCCCTTGTCAACAAAAGGATGGTCGAGATTCTCTACGCAACAATCGACAATCTCAAGTTTGAATATACCAACAGCACTACAGCTCAGGCTGTCAATCTCTCCTTCGGTCATTTGCAGATTGATAACCAGCTCCACGATGCGCTTTACCCAGTCGTTCTCCAGCCCACATCCATACCAAAGAGCACCAGTGGGATTGGAGCTTTGCCCACAATTCAGGCATCGGTTGTTTGGCTTAAGGACCAAGGTAGGTCCTGACTTGTCTCGAGTGACTTTGAATCGTCCTTAATAATGTTTCAGAACATGGAGTGCTCTTCATCAAGTATTTTTCTATCCTTCTGCAGGCATTGACAATTGAAGCAGATGAGGATCTGCTGTTTGCACTTTACGACTTATCACAGATCCAAGGTTTGGCTTGGGATGATCCTACTAGAGAGTATGTCTTCCCAAGGTCACGGTTATTCCGACTCTGATGGACAGATAGTGTTCTGCTTCAGAACGTTGACTCGATTCATGAGCCCAAAATTAATTCTGATGGACAACATGTTTATTTTGAAATACTCGAACTCCAGCCAATACAGCTAGCTATCTCTTTCATGCGCACAGAAAGGGTCAACAGCGAAGAAAAGTATGTGATTGTTACTCATCTCTGCTTGTTACTTATTTGAACTCAGGTTGAATCTGCGTAATCCTTTGGCAGTCATCATGAATGCCCTGACTATGACAGTCGGAAACATCAACGATGCACCACTGAAAATGAATGCTCTAGCAATCAGAGACATGCGCCTGACGTTTCCCGAACTCCAGAGTCGTATTATATACCACTACCGTCAGGAAATTCTGCGTCAACTGTACCGTATCCTAGGGTCAGCAGACTTCATTGGAAATCCGGTTGGCCTCTTCACCAATGTCAGCTCTGGCGTGGCAGACATCTTCTATGAGCCTTTCCAAGGCGTAGTCATGCATGGAAATCGTGAATTGGGCATAGGCCTCGCTAAGGTGGGTATCTTCTCACTTCATTCATGCCGTATCTCAGAATGAGATCTTTTTTAGGGTGCCGCCAGTTTTGTCAAGAAGACCGTCTTTGGGTTGAGTGATAGCCTTACCAAATTTACGAGCAGTGTCGGAAAAGGTTCATCGATTTTGAAGCATCCCAAAGAGACTATTATCTTATCGTTGGCCTCCAGGCTTGTCTGCAGCAACCTTTGATTCAGAATATCAAGCCAGAAGACGCATGACCCAAAGGCGCAACAAGCCCCGACATGCGATGTGAGTGAATTTGATTCAGGTGATCCACATCACCAATTGAATCTCTAAGATACGGCGTCAAGGCCGGTGGAGGGGCGCTTGCCAGTAGTGTCACAAGCGCGATGGAGGGTGTTCTTGTAAGTTCAATCCTTTATCCAATGACACGTCTTATCCATGGTCATTCAGATGAAACCCATTGAAGGCGCGGAATCTGAGGGTGCATTGGGATTCTTCAAAGGAGTTGGGAAAGGTTTAGTTGGGTATGGGAGTCTTCACTACGCTCACTCACATCCGGTTGACCTCTCATGTAGCGTAGTCACGAAACCGGTTGTGGGTGTGCTTGATCTCGCTTCGAATGTCTCCGAAGGCCAGTTTCTGTATTTCTTATTCTTTGCAGTAATATAGACGAACCACAGGTATACGCAACACAACTACCGTCTTTGACAATCCGGAGAGAGATAGAGTTCGCTTGGTAGTATCAATTAAAACCCCTCTGTCAAAAACACTGACGAGTCGATGGTAGCCGCGGCTCATTCCAGCTGATGGAGTACTTCGTGTGAGCCAAGCTATTTTGTGTCACGATGACATCTGACTTTTTTGCGCACGAAGTCTTACTCAGTTCAGGAAGCCATTGGTCAATATTGGATGAAGGATTTGAACGACGGTGCATATCGGCATGAAGCATACATCGCACATATTGGTGAGCATTGCGACTATCAACTACCAGGGAAAATGTACCAGGTCTTTATCAGGTTCGACAGGAAGCGACAATGTTATCCTTTTGACGCAGTCTCGTGTACTATTATTTTGGTCGAGGAAGCTACGGTTAGACTGGGAGTTGCCATTCAGTCAAGTTCAAGGTGTCACTGTCGAGGACACAGGCATACGATTTTCACACAAAGCAGGCAGGGGACAAGACAGGTTCGCTTTTATTCCCGATAAATCATCACAGTCGTGGTTCTTCAACCAAGTAGCATCCGTTGTCAAGACGTATAACGCACGGAAGAGGATGGATGTCTAACGTTTAGATAGATAGCCTATATATATACAATGACAAACGATTGTATTTAAATAAGGCAGTGAAAGTAGACATAAGGCGTAGAACGAAGGGGAGATAGAAAGGAAAGCGAATGGGTATTCGTGTTAATAGTGAAATCAGTGAAGTAAGATGCGATTAAATTATCTAGGCAGTGATAGCAAGAGTATTCGCAGAATCTCCCGAGGTATCAATATCTTTGTCCGGGAGCGACGTTCCCGCCGACGTGATATTGGGATGGTGAAAATTCACTGGTTTGTTTAGTGTCAGGTCCTTGTGTTCCTTGAGGTTCTCGTTTCCGAACCCATAACTATCACGAGGACTGGTTGAATATGCGCTTTGAAAATCTGTGTCGGATTCATCAGCGGAAGTCCCTGTTAAACCAGAAATCGTTGGGCTATGCTGCTCAGGGTTCGAAGGCTTTCGAATGAAGGAGTTGGACAAAGGGACATTCTCCGTTTCATCGGCACGGGGAAGAGGATGGTGATGAACTTCCTCAGAAAAGGTTCCACGGGTAGGAGTTTTGTTCTCAGTTTCAGGAGGGGCAGATGGGGTATGAGTGCGAAGAACGGAAGCAGTTATGCTCTCGTCTGTTCCAGCATAAGCAGATGAAGTGGTTCCGCTCCTCGTTCTGGTGTTGATCTTGGAAGGTTTCTTACTATGCATTCTGGAGCGGAAGCTAGTGGCCTCGGAATCTTCCCCTTCACTTCCTCCATTCTTTCGACGTTTTCCACCACGACGCTCCTGAATCAGGGCCGATTCAAGCTATGGGTGGTTTGAAGAGTAAGCAACACAGTCCATAGTACCATATGAAGAAAGATACTTTTTGCTGAATTTCTAGCACCTTTTGGGCAATCCTATCACTCTGAATACTGATACCTTCATCTACAGCGTTCATACCGTCCTGCACTACTTCGAGTTCAGAAGCTGAGAATCGCTTCTTTCTCGGGAGCGGAGATGGTTCTTCGGTTTTTTCGGGCGTCTTTAGCTCTTTTTCAGAAATCTGGGGACTAGTCATTTCACTTTCCTCCAATTTTTCAGCAAGAGTTGAATCCGTAGCAAATGAACGAAGCATCTTAGTCCTGGTTTCAGCATCACTAACACGCATGCCCGAAGCAGAGGAAAGTCGACTTTGAGGCCGTGAACCCGCGTAATCTGATTCCTCTAAGTCAACAGCCATAGATGCTAGGGCCCGTTCAATCTGTGCTTCCACTTCTGCAACCATGGCTGCCCTTTCTTCTTCCATCTTATCCATGGTTTCCTTCATTCTGGTGAGCTCCTGTACAGCTCCGCGATGAGCCGCCTCCGTCTCACGCAACTCTAAAGACAATAGCCATCAGAGGCAAAGATAAATTGAGATCACCAGGGACACTCACGGTTTTGAAGCTTCGTTTTCTCAGCAGCAGTAAGCGTGACAAGACCAGACAATCGTTTCGTCTCTCGCTGCTCTTTATTGATCTTACCCCTGAGTTGGTTGGCCTCCGCACTCAGCTTCTCGGCATACTGCTCGAAAGTGATGAATTTATCTCTCCAGAGGTCGGATTCAGTCATTAGGAAATTGAGCCTCCGTGAAAGTCGGCCAATTTTCGTCTCAAGATCGTCTCGGGCATCAACGAATGCTGTAGCACGTTTACGAATAGAGACCTGAATCACTTTTTCGGTGAAGGTAAGCTGTGGCAGGCGTTTTGGTTGTCCGAATCTGCTCAATCTCTTCAAGAGTGAAGGTTTTTTGAACTGTACATAATCGATTAAAGAATCATGCAATCACCGGAACATTACTCACCTTATCCTGCAAGACTAAATCAAATGCTTGAATGATACGCGTCGAGTGCCACCATTCAGGCGGTTTAATTTGGTCTGCCACAGCTGCTGAAGATGCACCACGCTTAGCTTGAATCTTACAGATTGGCCGGAACCGGCCCGCAGGAAAAGCCTCCTTAAATTCACTACATTACATTTCAGATATTTCACCAGGTGAACATCAGTGGCAACAAACCTTGGGATACAATGGTCAGGGTGATAGTGACCCTCAAAGGCTGTTAGAAGACGCTGGCGATATTTGTCACGCTGTTGTTTCTGTGACACGAATCCAATAGGAGGGCAAGGACAGTTCCTGTACAACACCTGTCAGCGTCCAACTTCATTTACAAGCGACAGATCACGTACAAATAGTTGATGTCCCTGATTTCCAGAAGTTGATATCAACAACATTCTCAAATCAGGGCGGGGAAAAGTACGCACAAATCACACACGCAAACTTCGGACGGCGGGCGAATGCCATACCTTGCTTCGGTGGACAAGCCAATAATCCATGGGCCAGGATCATCGATATAGATTTTGGCATCACGAGAGTGGACCGAAGGGAGTGCGATACCATCCCAACCACGAAGTTCAACCAAATACCTTATGGTGTTGACGGCGATCTATATCGGGAAGTGATCTGAGAGATAAAATTGTCGCGGAGGAAGGATAAACTTACACCGAGCATAGTGGGGTACCTCGAAAAGAAGAGGATGCGACCGGTGGGTGCAAGAGCAATCTAGAAATTTGTCAATGATGTCCAATGAGAATCACGAAGGCCGGGCTTACTTCGCAAATTGTCAGGATGTTGTCAATATTGAGGCACTTGAAAAGGGGCCACATGGTGAAATTGATATCAACGAGGCCACGACCAAAGTCCAAACCACCGGGGAATCGTGCGATGACTTCAAGGCTAGCCTCACCATCATTCTTTGGGCTGGCATCGAGCTTGATGATATCTCCAGCTCGAGGAGCAGGATGGGCAAGAATTTTGGAAATCTGGAGAGTATGTGATTGCACATCTTTAGAAAATCGTGCCCATGACAACGTCAGATAGTCCCTCATGAGATCATATACAGGATGTCGTGAAATCAATGCTAATAATGAAATGAGTGCCTGAATGATAAGAGGAATATATCACTCACTAAGGGCATATGGCAACCAAAAGACGGTATCTCCGGGGAGAAAGAGCGTGCTCTCCCCTGGGCCATGCCCTACTGTGCTTGCCACCTCAAAATCGCTCTCACTGATCCCACCATCATTCTCAGTTTCGGCATCAGTCTCTGCATCCCCCCAGGGTCCACGGGCACTCTTCTTGGCATGACGACGCGCCTGGATTGTTGGGTCTTGTGTATCGCTGACATTACCCGAGATGTCTACCCGTAGATTTTTCAGACGCGAGGCCACTATCGACTGAGCCGATTCTTTACGCAAACGACCTGCTTCCAAGGTGCGCCGGATGGCGTTGCTGCGTTCCGCGTCGGCATGGGACCAAACGGTCAGGCACACACCATAATACATCACAATGTTGCTAGGAGTTTGTGTGCCATTAGTCGCATTTGCTGTGGCAGTAGTATTGTGGGAAGTATGTGCTAGAAGACTGGGCGGGCCCAGGTAGGCGGAAGATGGCCTGGCGAAAGGGTCATCAGCATATGGGTACGCAAAAGTCGCTGCCGAAGAGCGATTCTCAGCAGTTGAGAGTACAGATGCCCTAAGGAGGTCACCAGAGGGGGTTGGAGCCAGAGGTGTGCTTGGCGCAGGAAGGGTGAAGGTGAAAGTATGAATGGTTGACGCTGGCTGAAGAGTTGAGGCAATGACTTCGACTTCGCGCGTAAAGGAGAGCTAAATATGAATCGTTCAGTTTTGTCAGAAGTCTAATCCATTAATGAATTGGCCTACCTTGAGTGCTTTGGAAAGCATCTTGCCAACTTCTTGTTTGCTCAGTGCACCTGCACCCTTGATGACTTCTTCGCCTTTTCCACGCTTCTTTTTCTTTGCCCCACCAGCGCCTGGACTGACGGTGCTACCAAGGACTTCTGGCCTCCACCAGCGATTGACAGCACCCTCGCTGTGGTGGAGACCGAGGACGGAGTCCGGATCTGCAAGGGTCCATGTATGCGGAGACTTGGGGAGGCCTGAAACGACATAGAGGGAGGTCAGAGGCAAGGTAGAGACGTGGGAACCCACAGAGGCCTCCTTGGCTGAACGAGTAGAGACAATTGAATTGCGAGCGGAGGCAGGAATGGGCTCCATGCTTCGTCGATGCCTGATACCGAGGACACGGGAGGCCTTGTCGATGCGGTGGTAAAGAGGAAGAGAATTTGTGATAGTAGGAGATGGCACGGTGATGTAGTCTAGTTCATCCGCAAGGGCAGGATTGGAAGTGACAGTGGTGGTAGGAGAAGGAGGCCGCGAAATGCTGATGATCGGAGAATTCCCAGAGTTTGTGGCTCCTTTTTTCCCTCCCGGCTTATACCCTCCAGAACGCGTCCGCTTTTCTTTCCCCGTCAACGACTGCTCTGAAAGCGCTGGCCTCAATGGTTGGTCTTTTGGAAGTGGACTCGCGGCAACCGCCGTCGCTGGCAGCATGGGCCGTCGGTATAGTGCCATTTGTGTATTTTTTGTAGTGGAAGACGATGAATGAACGTCAAGGGGGCTGCGTAAGTGTGGGGTTCAAAAGAGTGGAAGGATGCCAACGTGAATTAGCCTAGGAATATAGCCTCGAACACTACAAGGAATGGCCTAAAACATACCGCTTTAAATTTCGCTTATTAATAGATCACGGCTCCTCACCCCTAACATATTGCTCTTGGCACACACAGTGCATCTCTGTTTCCTTCATCTCTTGTTGCCCTCATCATGATTGACCATTTTGTTCGTCCGGCGGAAATCCAGAGTCAGGGCCACATGCCGAATATAAAAATTCTACGTGAAAAATTCTGCTTCGTGAGAAGTCTGCACATATCTCCCACGGCCGAAATGAAATTCCAATGTCTTCATGATCATGTGCATCGTGTATACTTAGTTCCATTTAGAGACTAAACCTGAGCCGGGTATCGGCTCAGGGAGCGTTCAGCTCAGCGAGCCAACAAATAATAATCATTACAACTAATGGATCCATGCAACAAACATGTTGTCATCACACTGCAGACATACAGAAGACGATATATGAAAGTTTGCCCAACCACGTATTCTGATCTAGAGTACGCACAGTCAAGAAAATGCACGATGAATGGAGTTACTGAGGGAAATAATTTCTCAGCCACATCCACCTCTGACGTACTGGTTCCGGAACGTTGCCCAAACACTCTTGATCTACGCGGTCATTGAGTCGGGCATCAGAAGCATCAGAATCAGAGTTTAAGTTGGGTCGAACGGAAGCCACAGGTGCCCTCTCATTGACAGACCTCCTGTGGTCTCGCGCTTGCGAACTTTGTTCTTCATCACCACCTGGCCCAAGTCCACCCAGCCTCCTCCGCTCTTTGGGTACGATCGAAAACCCAGGACTTATAGGTGAAAGCCCAATTTGTAATCCCGCGCCTAGAGCAGGGACAGTAGCAAGGGGAGGTGGAAACGTGTGAGTAGGGTGATGAGATGCCATTGAGGAGTAGTAGGTGTCAGTAAATCGACGCCGAGAGTCCCTTGTTCGTGACATGGGGGAGGGGGGCGACAGTGAAGATGCCGTTGAATGCATGGTACGTCGATGCCACGAACGTAAATACGACACTGGTGCATCTTCCAGTCCCTGAGCCTCTGAAAATGTTGCCGAAGTCGACTGGACGGGCTCAGATATGGATCCGAGTGGTTTGCGAGTCGAGTCTGGTCTGATTGTGGAGTCCAAGTCAGCGTATGGATAGGCTGTGTTCAGAACGGATGTTTCCCCTTGTTCAGTTTCATCAATTTGAAGAATAGTCTCGTCCTCTTCGTCCTCACCATCCTCGCTCCAAGCTCCTAGATCGACACCTCCACCTCCAGAATGAATACTAACAACCCAGACTCCACCCAAGAGAATGACAACACCCATCCCCACCAACCCTAAATGGAATGCCTGGATCAATTGTACCTGATTGAAATATACTAGACCGTTCACGATCGAAGAGAGATTATAGAAACAAAAAGCCGCTATCGAGAAATTGATAAGCTTACTCAAGGAGAAAGGAAAGACGTACAAGGACAAACCAATGTCGGGTTAACTAATATGAGCGCTTTGTGTAAGTACCACATTTGCAGTAGTGCGAACATAATGAGGCTAAATACGAGGATCCATGATTCCCAGCGGCGGAATTGATTCTTGCCCCCTAGAGTGAGCAAGAACAACTCAACACCGCTCTTAGCAAAGATTAAACACATTCCAGATATTATCCCGGAGATAGATGCATATGAGATAGCGAGAAGAATGCGAGTGCGATCCAGCGTGTCAAGTGACTGATGTTGAACTATGCATGATACGGAGAGGTGATTCCCTTTCCTATCCAGTAACGGTGTTGTTTCGGTGACAGTGGAGACATCAGAAATAGTCTCTACGGTATTACTCAAAGTGATGTCACCAGCATTGTCGTCACAGTAGGGGTGTGCGGTAGTTGGACAGTCGGGCCGAGTTACGAGAACGATTTCACGCGACCAAGAAAACTCGCCAACATGCGTCTGACGTGAGAGTTAGAAGGTACCGCTACCACAGTAAATTTAACGTACCGCAACTAGACAAACAAATACAGTCATTCCGAGTAGAGAAAAATATACGACAAACACAGGTCTCCGAAAGAGCTCCAACAAGTCATCTAACGAATGTGTTGGTTCCGGTACGACTCCAAAGACAGCGATCAGTGTAGCACCCCCCGCAATCAGGATGGTGCCAATGATCATCCATGGGGAAAAGACATCACCAAGGAGTAGACGAGCAAAGAACGCATTCCAGAGTAAGGAGACAGCCCCTAGTGGAGCGAGAATGACGACAGGAAGCGATGCAATCTGAACCAAAGACCCAATTATATTTGAGAGGATGAATGTGGCGAATCCAAGCAGCCATAACCTATTGTTGAGCACCAGTCATCAGATAACAACAACGCCAGAGTCCAAGAGGAGCTACGAACGGGCGTCGATGTTCCGTACGTTGACAGTGCTTGGGAAGACCTTGATTTATGATATGGCTCTTCCTCTGAATGGTAAGCCCCAAGGACTGAATGAATGAGGCTATTAGACCAATTACTATGCCGAGGGATATGGATATGTGAGCATTGTCTAGAGCTGAGTTGAAAACTGCGAATGACATTTAGAAAGAGAATTGTAGGAATGTATACAGGATGGAAGAGACAACTATGTTGATCGCATGTGTGTTTGAATAAGTCTTCCTGTAGTTTCAGAAGTGGGGAAGTGTTAATGAAGTATTTATGGTCACGTGATGGCTAGCCTCCGTTTCCAAATCCACTTGAATATACTATCACAATGGACTTCATTCAGGGACTGGACCCTTCCAAGCTTGTGTTTGGTGGTGTTGCAAGTTCCTCCGCTTTCTAGATGCTGCTCAGCTGATTTTTTTGTAGGCACTGTCGTTTTTTCTCTCACTTTCCTCCTCTCCTCAGTACAACCTTGCAATTTACCTTTTTGGGACCTATGCTCAAGACCAGCATGAGGCAATTCAATCCTTGAAAACGGTTAGATATATATATAAATATACCCCTGTGTTTTGCAGCATTCACCTCAAGACACAGTTCACTGGTCTTTTGGGCGTTTCAACCATCTTTGATGTTATCTGGGTGATCCAGAATAACCAGAGCGGTTTCATCAAATTTTCGACTGTTGTTTTAACTCTGCTCAAGGTTCTCCGAACTCACTTTGTGCAAGCCTCCAAAGTCTGACCGTTGGTCATCAGATACCAACTTTCTTCTCTTTCCTCTTATTGATGCGGCAGCGAGGTGCGCAGTTTGGTGGACTAAGTGTCGGCGAGAGTGCTACAGGTACCTTGGTAACCCTTCGTATCCTTCATAATACTGAGAAATTCAATAGTATGGTCGATGCCTGGTGGTTTCACCTCCACTGCTCGGGATGGCTATCAGAATCTTGACGATGAAACTCACAATCGTCAATCTGGCCATCCTTCATCCCGGAACGATCCAAAGTCTCCTTCTCATGCTCAGGTATCCGCCTCTGGTGCCTACGAGACTGTTTAAAGCTCCATATGGATTCTGTACAATACACTACATTTCGGATTCTGACATATCTCCCCAGCTAGCTATAAATTGTGTTTCGCTCTGTTCGAGTTCATTCACAATTAATTCCATGGTTTCGACTGTCTTGAGTTTGTCCTCCGCTTTCTTCCTCGCATAGAGCCATGGGCAATCTAGTGAGATACATTCGACTGGCTCTCCAGGCGATGTACCGGCACAAGTAATACAAATCTCATGTGCAGTCAGGACACGGTTCTCGAACGCACTGCTCTTCGCACCGAAAACGGTTAAACTTGACTGAAGAGACTGCGTGCACTCTTCGCAGAGACCTAAACCCCTTAGCAAGGGGTACACCCCATTTGAATTACACATACCAGCGAATGATGGTTCTTCACACGCAAAGCACTGATTATTCTCGAAATGTCCCTCGATATTGATATCCCACTGCTTCCCTGGGGAAGTTGGAACAATCTTCTCTTTATCCATCTTTCTTCGCCTACTCGGAGAGGCCAAAATAGTACCCCAAACTGCACTTTTGGCCTTTGGTATTTCAGAAAACCATTGCTGAACGTCGGCCCCTACAAGATTGAATATCCGTTCAAGGGGCGGGATAAGCACTCGAGTGATATAGTAGGTTGTGTCAAGTTGAAGGTTCCTAGTTTCACTCTGAGGAAAGACAGGACCTAGTAGGGTTATGATGCTCACGATTTGCTTATCATCTGTAGAGGGTCTATTGCTCTTTCTGCTAATAGCGTTCCAGGCTCGCCTTGGGTGATCACGTAAGGAATGCGTTCTGCATATTGTGGTTCATCGTTGGGGTCTATCATCATTCTACGTGCAGCAACCACTACACCAGGAGGCGGTGATCCTTTATCACTATAATGATGTTGGAGACCAGAACATAGGATGAAAACTGGGTGGTGCACCTATATGTTCCCATCCTCACTTCTTTGGCGAAGATGAAGTCCTGAACCGGGACTCTGTTCTCGAGAATTTTGTACCATGATTTACAGCAGTAATCCTTCACCTGGCTTAGGTCCTGCGTACGAAACAGAATTCTTTTCTCCGTTAGTCCCCACTTTTGTCATCCAAGAGATCTCTTACTGACTTTATACAATTTTCGACGAGCTTCCTTTGGGCAAGGACACCATCCCGTCTGACAGTCTCGATACCTTTTGCATCAAAGACAGGCTCTTTTTCATCAGGGCTCTCATACTTAAATCCGACATAACGTTTCTTCGCCAACAACACGCAGGGGTGATATACCTCATACCAAGTGAACATGAAATCTCCATACTCCAACTTGATCTACAACCACCTACTTTTTCAAACTTAAGTTTTATGGGTGCAGGGTTCCGTAAGGTAACCGTGTCTGCTATTTCGTTACCAATTCGAAATGCTTGTTCCCTCGTTTTTCCAGGGAGATAGCTTATAAAGGATGAGTCTTTTCAATGCGTGCCATGTGCTTATTGACTCACATAAAAAGACTGTCTGTATCACCATACACAACCTAACACTACAATTAGCATTGTTCCATTGAATCTACTGCAATCGGACCTTTGAACCCCACTTCCCATTGTTGTTGATAATATCAATGGCCTAAAGGCATACTTGTCAGTGTGTCACTCTGAAGAGGAACTGACCTCTCACTTGTTCCAACGTTTCTCTACCAGTCTGCACAATACTATCTGCAATCTCAACAGCTGGCATACGGCCTGAATAAGTCGCGCTCGTATATCCGTACGTAACATTGGCGATATACTTCAACGCTAATTGTCGTGCATTGAGGACACGAGACAAGGCCTACCAATATCTTATGTCAGTGTAAACCATAGTCAAGCTACCATTGGACATGCCCTGTCTGACTTAACAGCCCTCATTGCCTGCTTCACCATCACTCTCGTATCTAACAATTCAACGAGCATGCGACCGAGAAGTCCCTTGCGCACTTGGGGTTTCGTATACATGATACCATTTGGCGCGACTGATGTAACGGTGCATTAGATCACTCATGCAAATTTACAGGTAATGCTCACCAGTAATGTGCTCTTTCAAGGTCTCTAGCAAATTGGGAGCTAAATCCAGAGTCGTCACTCCCAGCCTAAACTGCCCTTGAAAGGGAGCAATCCGACCAAGACAGGTTGAGTAGCAATAGTTGTAAGCAATCATCACTGAGGGATATAGAGACTGAAAATCCAAGACTACGAGAGGACTGGAATAAAATGCAGATATAGGCTCCATAATTAGTGGCAAACATTCAGCCGCATTTTGTCTGCCAACCTGTGGCAGTAGGTCAAAAAATCGGTAAAATGTTCTGAAGACGGAGCGATAAACAAACATCGCTTTTACTTGGAGATATCAAAACAAAATTCTCAGACTTCGCGATGCGAAACATAAATGATTCCACTTTGAACTGGGATCCACGGCTGATGACAGAATCAAAATCGACTCCAAAAATGCGGGCGAATTCTCTGACGAAAGGGGGGCGGAATCAGCACTCATCAGAAAACCAGATGACTGACGTACGCAATTTTTGTAATGACTTCACTTTCTTCCAGAATTCGGAGAGTAGCGCAGACGCACGTTATCATATAACGTAGCAGAGTTACCATGTGATCTGGCACAGAACTATTATACCACTTTGTCAATGTTGCAATGGAATAGGAGGGTACCCTATATTATGATCAGCTCTCTGGAGCTCAAGTGAACTGGAAATAGAACCTCTGCTGCAGTATATGGAATGCAACACTGGAGAGAGTATAAGAAGTCAGAACTTGCTCCGATCTCATGATACGCCAGGCATTCAAAATGTGTCTACCGGCGATTTTCAGGTTGGTGGTTATCTGTGATTCCCATCGATCATCTCCTGTCTTCTGTGTTGGAGCTCTAGACAAAAAGTCTTGCAGATCAAATTCTGAGGACTACCGATTAACTGAAAAACTGGTTGATACACCAACACCAAACGCACCATACTGTTTTGCCCGAGAATTCAAGTAACCCCAGGATGTACGCTGTACTTCCCATCCCGTGAGAATGTCAGGGTCAAACTCGCCAACAATATCAGAAATCCTGTTCAGAAGATCAAGCTCCGTATCAACAATATCTAGGGGGAAATCCCGAATACGCTTGGGATTGAGCTGCATATTCTGGACGGCAATGATGCCAGTATGTATATCCTCTGTTCCAACAGTCTGAAGTCCATATATTGCAATGCAGATAGAATCAGATATCGGGTCGGGTACAGATTTCCCAAAAGCGGGGGCTATATAATATCAAACCTTTTGATTTATCAGAATACATGTAGGAATGACCATACCTACGACCTCTAAACACATTATAGTCATGTTCTGCTGCTCTCTGGACATCTTGACGGCACGCGCAAATGGAGAGTGTTTGAACTGGGTCGGTCCTTCAATCTGATCGGAGAAGGAGTCTGGAGGTCGATCTTGAAGTTGGCAAGTGGAATCATACCTGGGAGCGTGGTGTCTTTCGATTTGATAATTTTTTTCGAGACCTCGTCTCGTACTTGAGCCACAGCCGTATTGCCCTTCTGCTAGGCGGCAAGGATGCGAACTCCCATCCAGAATGTGCCTCAAACCATGGATAATTGTAAGGATATTGTACAGATTCTGGGGTGGGCATAAATTCCTCCAGGGAAGCTGTACCTTTGCCTCCATCCAGATGATAAACCAATCCTGCGAACTCACTTGATCTTTTTGATGTATCAGCCTCGTTTGAGTAGAAGGGTGGTTGGTATATCTTCGTCTGGAGCTCGAGCGCTTCAAGTCTTGCGATTAGGTCAGCTCTGCTCGGTGAGAACTTACAATACACATAGCAATTCATTCCGGAGGTCATGCACTGTTGATATACCCCAATAAGGTACGAAGTGAGTGCTGAAGTTTGAGAGTCTATGCTTGAAGAGATAGCCGGTGTGCCCGAGTCCAATGGAGTATCCCTTACATGCATCAACTCGTCATTTAATTCCCTACCACAGGAGACATTTTTGAGTCTCCGACTGTGTCTGGAAGGTTATGGCTACCCACCGCCTAGCCTCGTTCTCGATTTTTCTGTTGGTGTTTTGTTGGCTGTCTTTGAATCAAATTGGTCCAAGATTAGTCCTTTCAGTGTTTACCTTGCTGTGCTCCTGCATAGAGGGTGATTGACGAAGAAACAATGTCCAAGTTATATACTCACGTTAAAAACAGACCCGAAGCTCGAGGTGTTCCATTATCCAGAAATGGGTCTGGTGAGACTCTTCGAGAAGACTCAGCATAGAAAACGCTAGCGAATGGCAAATAATCGATCTCACCGAGAGTTTGGGATGAATGTGTTATCTCGAGCCCTGCAATCTTCCAAATTTCGAGTCTCTTTACCTTCATAACTACCTTCCTCCCCACCAGTTTCATCCTCTTCTTCCTCCATTTCTTCCTCCTCTCCCTCGTCCATCTGATTACACTCTTCCCCTTCATCTGATTCTGTGTTGGCGTCCTCTGTATCTCCAAAATGATTGGCTGCCTCTGCATTCAATAGATCTTCATTCACATCGACTTCACCACTGTCCGGAAAATCGTCAAATGGGGAAAGCACCGAACTATTCCGTCCTGCACTATCGCCTTGAACATCCTTGCCATTTCCTATGCCCCCAAGTTTCCATGTTCTATACTGTTCCTCCCAGAGTGCTTCTGTACTCTCGAAAACGGACATTACTTGGCTCTCCCAGCCCGAAGGATCATTAGTGTCAGCTTCCGCTCTCAATGGACTCTCTCTTTCAAGCCGATGCCTAATTTCATCCCACCAATAGGCTTCTGCCACCCATCCACTACCTGGTTTCCTGGATGCTTCACTTGGATCACAGGGTATTTCTGGTGTAAGGTCCAAGCCACGTGCACGACGGCGGTTGCACTCGTCCTCCCAAAGCTCAAGCACGCTGGTTACTAGCGGCTCTGTAGGTCTTTCTGGGCCTGGTATCGCGAGGGTATGATGAAGTCTGCGTTCTGCTAATTTTGCTCGATTCAGGATTGAGGGAGAAATAATGTCCAGTTCAAGGGGCATACACGTTTGCCGAGGATATGGCGACGTCTCGAAAGTTACTTCTGGGTCCATTGTTGTCTCTGCATCTTCTTCAAGTCCTCTCCGTCGATACATGTCTCCAATCTCAATGGATCCACAGCCATATAGACCGAAATCGCACATGAATTGAAGGATGAAGCTCAGGTGACTCTCGTAGACTTGGAAACGGCGACTTAAGACAGAACCAGACTGAAGTATCGCTGCAACACGATTCATTAGCCGTGGGTCCGCCAGCATTATTTTCAAGAATGGCGAATATTGGGAGTGAAATCCGTAGAATTTAACACCCTTGACTAGAAATATTGCGCGTACATATTGAGATTTCGAGGAGTTAGGGTCGCATTTCAAAGACAAGGCAACAGCGTGGTTCAATGACTGTTTAAGATTCCCTATGTATCGTCTCACTGTGAAGGGAAAGTTAGGCGCTCTCTTTGGAAGGTTCAATCCCTATCGCACCATGTTTTGGATGGAGGTCTCCAGGATATTCTATATAACAGTAGGGATAGACTTGGTGAACATAAAGGCATGCTCGTGAGCCGATTGAGGATTGGCCGTAAATTCGTAAGACGGGCACCCTTGATAGGTGCGAGTGGTCAAGTGCCCCAGGTTTAATAAGTATATAGTCGATTTGGTATATCTGAATCGTGAACAGACCGACCATCACTAGCTGGTCAGAGAAATATTCTATCCAAAGTAATTTCTCACGTGTCACAATTGTTGCGGCGCATATAATACAGTACTAGTACGCTTCTGATCAAATAACAGTTAGGATCTGCTGCCCGCTCCACTTTCGACCGGGGCTTATCTTCGCAAATCCCCGAACGTGGCCTGGCTCTACACAAACATACCTCTCCCTGGAATTTCTCGTCGAGTAAGCCACGATTAGAAACTGATCCACTTACCACCCTCCTTCCTCCATGTCTCCAATTTTATTTCCCTCCTCATTTGGATTCCAGATGACTACATCTTTGAAATTTTTTGTTTCAATGATGATTTTCCCGTCAGTCCATGCCAAGGTATAAACCCCAGGTGCGTCCTCATAGACGAAGTCTGTATACCCTTGGACATCAACTTCTGCTCGGGATTCAATTCTGCGGGTGGCTTTCTCCTCGTCAGTAGCTCGAGTTTTGTCATAATAACCAACATTCTGCAATGGAGTAATTCTGGCAGAGATTGCAGGAACACGGAAATAATTGTGGAGAAGAGCCTGAAACTCAAGCTCCTTGACGTTGTCGGGCGGATTGCTCACAATGAGATTAGTGCCGAGCTGATTTTCCAGCAGCGTGACAATGTATGAAATTTCAAATTTGGGTTCATATTTGGTCGTGATCCGGGCTGTTGGTTTCAGGGCTTCGAGAAAAGGAAGGAAGAAGTGAGCTGAAGCAAGTTCAAATTATTGTTAGGGGAATAGACACTCACTGAACTTAACGGAAACCTCGATATCATTGTCCGTAGCGATACCATCAAATGTCCACTTCTCGCTTCTGGCGAACCCATGCTGCGAGAGCTTCATGTGTTCAGGGTGTATGGCGGCTCCAAAGCATGGAAATACAACAGGGATACCACCCCGTACAGGTTTTGAACCGTCTAAGATAGCTTTCGAGGATACGAAAAGTCTTTCCAGGCCTCCTGTCTTCCAGGATATAACGGTCGCACCGTAATGAAGAACTTCGACAGAAGCGCCCTGCAATTTTCATCTGTTCAAAGTACTTTGAACATAGCGCAAACGTTGGAGTGCTTACCTTGGGATGCTTGAGCAAAACCTTATCCTCCAATCGTTCTACCGGCATGAAGATTATCTCGGCAGTCTCCGGAACGAAGTGTTTAATAATTATAGAGTTTGGCAACATAGCCACATGTTGCTGGCCAGCAGGATAGGATTGGTTTACAGTGACCTAACCTGCAGCCAGTATGACAGGCCAAGGCCAAGTTTCCCTCAACATCATGAAACACTTCACTGTTAAAAGTGTTGAGATACAATGCAGGGGAGAGAGGGGCAATTGGACATGAAGTAGAAAGTAAATTTATATTACCAAGGACATCAGGAGAGGATGAAGATAGGTGTGTATGACAGTGCAATGTAATATTTGGTATGCTGGCTATGAATGCACAATCCTGAGATAGACTAGGAGATAAGAGAAGTCAAGATGATAAGAGGTCCACCAATGTGTGGACAGAAAGTGAAGATTTTGAAAAAAGAGAAAGGATCAAAGAAGGAGGAAAAGGAACCAGTAAAAGTAAGGAAAGTAGAAGAAACCAAGATGAATGTGGCAAGCCTCATTCCTAAGAGATTCCACAAATATTTATAAAGAAGAAATACATTAGACCATCAAAGTCATTACAAACTTTACCAGTCTTTCTTATTTCTAAGAAGGATGGGAAGAAGCAAATGGTTCAGAACTATTATCAGAGTTGAAGATAGTAGACTTAGTCTCATTTTATTTTCTCTCTTATTTTTATCTTTATTTATCTTTTATTTCTAATTTTCTTTATTGGAACTGAAATAAGAGGTAGTGATATGACCATCACAACTGTCACAGGTTGGTCATATATATCATTGTCACATTATCATGTGATATAAAGAATGTCAGAGTTAAAGATAATAAAATTTAATCATTTTCATTTTCATTTTATTTTTATTTATTTTCTTATTTTTAGACTTAGGGTTAGAAGTTAGTATAACTGTCATATAGCATGACATGGTGTCACACATTAGTTACATATCACATATCACTATTACAAGTCATAGTTATATAATCATATATTATAAAAAGATATAGAAGGTTCTGGAATAATGATGTTATACTATATGTATATAAGATAGACATTTTGTACTAGGAACTCTATTAAGTTTCCTTGTCTTAATACTTTGAAACTTAAATCATAACAAAGAAGAATATAGAAGGTTCTGAAACAATAACATTATAATAGTATAAATATTACATGTTAATCTTAGAAATTACACATGGTCTTTAGAATAGATTAGATGTAGCTGTTGTAGCAACTATTAATCAAGACAACCAATAAACTACTAAGTAAACTTAAAAACAAAGAATCTTGTGAGAATCACAAGAAAACTTAACAAGGAGTTCCTAATATATATACTACTAGTACAAGTTCTACTCTAAACTATATATATGTTATATACAAGTCCACCTGTCCAGAAATTACATCCCTGTGGAGTAAAACATACAAGCCTGCCTTCTATGGTAGCCACCTTTCTCGCAACACATCTTATAGCGGTGCTGCAATCATCCAGGTATTCCATCTTCCATGACAGAGATACTCTTATTCAACTTAGTCTTCCATGACAGAGTTACTCCTGTCAGTGTCTCAATACTAAAACACACACTCAGGGTAATAGGGGTTTTACCACTGAAACCCCAAGCATTTCCTATACTTTCCGTTTGTATATAAGACTAGTAGTTACACTGTAATTTGCTAGTCTGATAATTGACGAAGATAAACTCTTATTGAACTTGATCTCCAGTGTTCAATGGCAACACACCAATCAGTACTCACTCTCATCTCAAACTTCTTTCCATTATCTGAAGTTGCGACCATA
>Ga0157366_1000171_pt1 | contig 33393 bp, 40 predicted proteins | sample AttbisABBM1_FD_113149 | JGI IMG/M metagenome (GOLD analysis project Ga0157366, IMG submission 113149) | Fungus gardens microbial communities from leaf cutter ant in Botucatu, State of São Paulo, Brazil - Atta bisphaerica ABBM1 | ecosystem: Host-associated > Fungi > Mycelium > Unclassified ...
ACCTAAGGAAATAAAAATCAGGGTATTAGCACCGAGGAACGATCCGACGACATTAAACTTTCTTTGTTCATGCGAGACGTGAGAGAACAGCTTTCAATAATTCATAATTCCTTTTTTTTCAAAAAAAACGCTTTCCACAGGTTCAAACGAAAAATTGCCATTTCTCGTCCCTCACAAGGTCAAAGTACAGAAGCAATCCTTGAACATGGGATTGGGTATGCTATCGCCAGTGTCTTTACGCCACTTCAACACCGAGGAAAAGGATATGGTAAACATATGATGCGACTCCTTCATTGGGTTTTGGCGAACGAAGTATACCTAGCAACACAAACGTTTCCTGAAGATGAATGGGGTCTTAGACCATGTCTGAGTGTTGGCGATGCGTCTGTAGCGGCTTTGTGGAGTGATGTCGGACCAACGTTTTATCAAGGATGTGGAATGGGTAGGGATGTAGAGAGAGGAGATGGATGGCTCGTAAGAGACCCATTTTCAATCATTTGGAATATCCGTAAAGTGGACTTGTCTGGAGTCCAGGAGGAGGAGGAGGAGGAGACAACTTGGCTTGATGAAGAATCGGCCAAAACCATCTGGAAAAAAGACACTGCTCATATCGAAGCTGAGGTTGTTCAAGCAACTAAATCCAAAGGCGGAACCCGAACCCATTTCAGCTTTGTCCCGGATGAGGGTGTTGCAGAATTCCAGTGGTTTAGACTCCACTATCATTTCAGCAGATACGTCTCAAACCCGCCCCGGTACTGTGGTTTGCAAATCGGGAAAGGAGGGGCATTTGCGACATGGACGTGTGATTTTCGTGCAGAGTCGTCAAAGTCGATGATCTTGACGCGGTTGAGGGCGAACGAGGAGGAGGTTGAGAAGCTGATAGTGCAGGTATTGAGGTACGCCAGGGACCATAATTTGGACACGGTCGAGGTCTGGAATCTTGCGCCTGATCTCGAAAATGCTTTGAGAAAATTAGGAGGTTCTGTTGTAGAGAGAGACGAGCATTTCCCGGCGGTTAAGTGGTATGGAAATGAAAGTGTAGAGTGGTTGTTCAACGAAAGATTCTGCTGGTGTTAATTGACTGTATTCTCACGTGATGTACGCACTACTTCAACTTTGCAGTTTCCTTTTTGCGCTCATTATGCCTCTCTGCGGTTCCTCCTCACACAATGGTTCTTTTGTAAGACCAAGACCAGTATGTTTGTAAGTTGTTCGCGCCTCGAAAAAATCTGATTTCGGGGATGCAGATACAAAGAAAGGTATCTCACTCAGCCCTGCATTCCTTTCGCTAGATTGAGTCTGAGTGAAACATACAAGGTCGTCGTCTGTGGTGATGGTGCGATCGGTATGCATCAGTGCTACTTCCTCATCTTTCTAACTGAAATTATACGCAGGAAAGACATCATTACTCAACGTCTTCACAAGAGGTTTCTTCACTCAAGTTTAGTACGCCGGACCATATTCTATCCAGTGTATTCATAACAACAACCTCCTTTTGAAAATAAAATCAGCGAACCAACTGTTTTCGAAAACTACGTACACGATATTCATATTGACGATCAACTAGTTGAGCTCAGTCTATGGGATACAGCTGGTCCGTATCTCTGACTTACCTGCGCACGCGACTTGCAACGCAGCCTAGTTGCATCGGAATGAATGACTGATGTTTCCAACAATTCCCATGTTCCATTTGTTGATGTAGGTCAGGAAGAATTTGATCGTTTGCGCTCGCTGTCCTATGCCGAAACACATGTGATTATGATTTGCTTCTCTGTCGATAATCCAACTTCATTAGAAAATGTCGAGTCCAAGGTGAGCCTTTCCTGCCATTCCATCTACAATCCTCCGATCATACATCTGATACAATCTCTTTCTTTGCAGTGGTTGGATGAAATTCTAGAGTACTGTCCCGGCGTTAAAGTGAGTGAAAACTTTCGATTGCTCGACTCACTAACTGTCGAATGGAATTCGCCTTAGCTTGTCCTAGTAGGTAAGCTTGCAGTTTTGTCTTTCTGTCAATTAAAAAATTGCCTCACTGAAATATATAAAACCACAACCATACAGCGCTTAAATGCGACTTACGAGATGACCGAGCAGTCAACGATCGCCTACAACGATACGGAATGCATCCTGTACAGTATGAAGAGGGCCTAACTGTTGCACGGAGGATACGTGCATCCCGATATCTCGGTAAGTCTACCCTTTTGTTCCTTCGAATTCACTTACTATTAAATTGACCTGACGTTTTACTTCAACATCCATATTCTGACCTCCACTCTCAATTGCCACTATGATCATCACTTTTTACCTCTACCACTGATGTGTAAATATCGTGATTGCACTCAGAATGCAGCTCAAAACATAACCGAGGCGTTGCAGAAGTATTTCATGAGGCAGCTAGAGTGTCGTTAAGCACAAGAGCGAAAGGAACAGGAGATGCGGGATGTATAACTATGTGACAGGACATGCATTTGCGATTTAGACTGACCAACTTAGATATGGATATGACTGGTCATCTTGACTCTATCATGAGGCTGCCGCCACGGAGTTGGGTGGATGCTAGATTCTGGATGGACTGTCGAGAGGATGTTGGCAGATGGCCGAGATTGTTGAGTGGTGGATGTGGTGGTGTTGCTCTTGGTGTATGCATTGTTTTATATTATGGTCCTGCGATACTAGCCGGTACTGGGTACCCGGGAAGAGGGCAATTTAGGTTTTCTATGGACAAAGCTTGGTCTTTTCATCCCACTGCCCTTTAATATCTTGTCTGTACTCCCTCTCTCATTTTAGCAGTAGACTCTTGTTACAGTACTGATAGCATAACTACAACCCTTTACAAGTAATTCAGCTGCATAGTGGTTTCCTGATGTTGACATCCAATGCTCGATCACAATTACCAGATTTATTTCAAGACCATCTCCAGTCTTGGACCAGATTCATGAACGAGAGGTAGAACTAGTAGTTCAGACCCAAGAAATCTCACTATCATGATCATACAAGTTGAATAGCTTCTCTCACTTAACAGATGTTATAACATGTTCCTCCGACACTCTCGATCTTGAGCGCTAAGCTTCAAACAGTCCACATTGAAGAGGTATTATTTTTGGGATGCCACAGCTTCTGGCCACTCTGTGGTGGCGGAATTTTTTCAGAGAAATGAGTTGCTTGATTTGATTGATGTCAGGTTGCTGTTCTTGCTCTCCAGCAACAATCAAAAGTTGAGTCTTTGAGCACTGTGATACTAAGCTGGGATTTCTGAATGAAGGGATCCTCTGCTATAAATGCCCGCTTATTCTTGGCAGCACGTTCAAGGAGACATAAGCCAAGGTCGAACACATCGCCACCATGGTAGTCAACAAAATGAAGTTTTCGACATTTCTCTACGACTACTGCAGTTGTGGTTTATGAGCACTCTGCACAAAGCTCTGGCCATACCGATTCCAGTTCCTCTATATATGTCTGGCACTATGCCCCGATGGAAACCATAATCTTATCTTAATCTTATCTTTACTTTTCCAAGCTACTTCACTGCTAGTATTGTTTATTTTCTAAAATAGCTGGCTTTCTCTGTCCATCACTTATCCAGTCATTTAGTATCTAATATACAGTATTTATCTTTTGTCTAAATCTATTTTGTCTTTCGAAACTTTTTCCTCTGGAATATGAACTAGCAACGGTAGTGGGGCATTGTGTATATTGGACCCAAGTTGATCTAGTTAGCCTAACTTTAGTACTGTCTCTAACTTCTTTCCTTTGAAAAGTATTTGATGAGGGACTACCAAAACCTCTATTCCCGGCCTTGAGCTCTCCAGTGGCGATGGGGGAAAGTTCCTAATAGACCAAGAAATGACAAGATAATATCTTTTTCCCCTTTGAACTTCCCGAGCGTTGTAGTCGATTGTCCGATAATTAACCCATGCAGTATTCCGACCATATTGCAACCGGTGAAGAGGCCAAGTAACAGGACATAAATTCCATGGCTGAAACTGCTGACTTCTGCAAAATTTGGTAATTGATCGGCATTGACTTTGTCGGCATTAATTTTGAGTTATGGACCCATTGTGATCACTGGCAACCTCTTCACATTCTTCACGGTCTCTTAATTTGGTTAGCTGCTTCTAAACATACTTCCCATTCTGTCCAATCACCTGCCAACTCTAGCAAAGTCCAACAACACGAAGACGATAAAATCCACGTCGGGATCTTTCAGACGCAGTCAGAAAACTCAGGTCTCCTGTTTCTCATTTCCCAAATGAAGCCAGTGTAGGAGCTCCGATCTCTGTTCCATTATCTCCACGGCTTTGTCCACTCTGAAATTCCGTACTGTGCTTCATGGCGATGTTTGTTTGGCAAGAACCACAAAAGGAATGGGGACAATACATCTCGAACTTACCCCTGCTCATCAGAATCAGAATCACAACTACTATACTCCACGAAGGCTTTCCCGTATCGTGCTCCGCTCGCCAAGCAAAGCCATAATCTGCCAAGGCTGATCATGTGGTTCATGGTCCTTAAACACAGGATCATCGTCATCCTATAATTTTTGTTCAGTTTCAGCTTGGAGTTCGACAGGAAAAAGACTGACATCAAAAGGGTGAGTCACTGATGCCAAGCGCATAGCAGCTGCACTCTTATTAGGGAGATCGGAGGGCGATATTGCAAATAGAGTTTGAAAAGATGCAGGAGTAAGGACAGGAGCATGCTGAGGATGATGGTGATGTGCATGTTTCGCATGCAACGTTGTAGAAGTTGAGGAAGGAGTGATTGACGAGATGACGTGAGAGCTGGAAGTGAGAGTGAGGGCACGCGTGATAAGTTGCTTAAGTTTTGCCTGCTGGACAATGAACACAGATTTATCAAAGCAAAAATCAACTCCATCTACCTGATATGCCAGGTTCATCAGCTCGGGTACCTTCTGTCCTGGAGTTCCCAGATTATTTTGAGCACAGATCAAGTTCATACGGTCGGCAATATGTTGTATCGTAGGGGCGCGGGTAGCAGAATGAAGATTGACAGAAAGTCTACTTCCTGGTGGATCTATGATGAATTTAGCAGACACCGACAAGACGAACACGGCGAACGCACCACCTCGTTCAGATAAAAGGACGACACCTCGTTCCTGAGCAATTTCGTCGCGTTCCTTCCCCGAACGCGCCTCATCCTGTTGAGATACGGAAGAATTTATGTTTCGAACTCGCTCCCTTTCCTTTCGCCCAATAGCAAGTGCCCACCGCTTCATGCGCATTGACTTGAAAGTGCGAGTATCGTCAGGCGTGCTAGTTCCTTGATAAGGCAGGAGAATGCGGCGGCGCTTTCTAAGTGGAGGTTTTGGCACAGGAGGAGAGGGAGGAGTCTGAGGTCTTTTCAGGACAGCGGTGGCATCGAAGAGAGAAATGATGAGAGCGTTGTGAAGCTGGACAAGAGACGGAATGTCGAGAAGAGCACAGACTACATTCTCAAATTCTGCACGGGAGACCTGACCCTTGACAAAGGACTTGAGAGAAGAAAAGTACGAAGATGACTTTTCAGGACCCAGCGCATGGATGATTTGCTGCTTGATAGTCGATGTTGATGACAATGACATTACACCTCAGTTGTCACACCGTGACAGATTAATCATATTTGTCACGTGGCTAATCTCAGTCTCAAGTCCTTTATCTCCTTTATTCCCAACTTCCTTGCTGCAGAATGTTATAATGTCTTCCACCACCCGTCCAAGAACTGCGAAACCACGCGGTATCTGCAAATACTACACTACTTTATATGGCTGCCTTTCCGGGTCCTCTTGCAAGTTCCTGCACGGTACCACGGAGCAACTTGACCCACGAAATCCCCTCCTCACACCTTACGATGAATCAAAGCGCTGTAGATTCTATACAAAAGGCCAGTCTTCTCGTGCCAACTTTTCGTTGCCCCTCTCACGCTTATTTCTAGGCTTTTGCCGTCATGGTGATCAATGCTGGTTCAAACATATAGTGAACCAGCCTGAAGTCACCCTCTCACTCGCCCGCGAAGAAGAAGACTTGCAAAATGATCCATGTTCCATATGTTTCGAGAAGCCAGCAACATATGGTCTTCTTTGTACGTTCCCCTGAACTCTCTGCCTCCCCGTTCTGACGATTACATCATAGCTGGCTGTAGCCATATTTTCTGCATTGCTGTGAGATGAAGAATTCCATTTCCATGCACGGTGCTTATTATATTTAGTGCATCCGCAAATGGCGCGACCAGAAAGGACAACCCGAACATGGAAATGTCAAGAAATGTCCCATGTGCAGGGAGCCAAGCAAGTTCATAACACCCTCCTCTCGTTTTTGGAAGCAAGGACATCCTGAGAAGGATCGTGTCACAAAGGCTTATAAGGAAAGCATGTCTAGAGTACCATGTCGGTATGTTGGCAATCATCACAGTTGTGCCTTCTTGTTCACTTCACTCGTCAGCTATTTCCAGAAATCCCTCGAAAAGGACAGATCACGACCGCTCTGCCCCTTTGGAAGGGATTGCTTTTATCAGCATCGCTATGATGATGGAACGCCCTACATCTTTAAGAGCGGTACAAGCACTTGCATGCGTGTAAGTCATGCACAATCTTCCTGTCCCCTGGCTGACCAGTCCCGTAGCAATATTTTACGGTCATGCAACCACCCAGGGACTCGCTATTCAATGAATTTATCCAACTCGCATCCGTTACAGTCAGTGGACGGAGTATTTCTGACGGAATGGGAGTATTCCCAATGCCATCGACTACCGACACCGACACTCTGGAGGATTCAATGGGTGACAGTCGACGGAGAAGGCTTTTACAAGGTGAACCCCGTTTCCGCGAGCAACTCCATATTCTCCGGGAAGCTGTGGACAATCTGGGATCTGCTGTTTCCGTTTCGAATGACCCCGTGGCACACACACTAGACATGGTGCGAATACTCGTGCAGCGAAGCGTTGATGTCGATCCCAGCACCGAACCCGAGGTATACTGCAGCCCCTTCTCTGCTCATTTTTTATTCTGATCAGTCCTTTCAGGCGGAGGATACTGTGGATCATTTGCATGAGGAGTCTTACCCCGATCTTCCCCAGAACACTTCAATGGCCTCTGTTCCCCGACCATCACTTGACTACCTCTCTGTACTCGATGATGACTACTATGACATTCCAGGACTTCAGAGTGTTTCAAACTTGTCGAGCGAAGCGTATTTCTCAGAATCAGATAGCGAGTCTGATGACGATATTAGCCGTCTTGGAAGATACATCAGAGGTGAGACAAGCAGTGCATATGAGGAACTAACCGAGCATGGGGAAGTACAACATGGTGAAGATGAGGAAGCGACAATGATGCAAGAAATTGCAGATCGAGGTCCGGAGGAAGTAATAGAAGCTGGTCCCAGATTTGTTCTCGAGACAGATGAACCGCAGATACCCATAATGGATTATGAGATCCCTGCATCGGACGACGAGACCGATCGCAGACGAGTCACAAACCCTCCTTTTCTAACTGATGGACGGGGAAGAGTTGTTTGGAGCAGCGGTGGGGAGATTGTCGAGCCAATGAGCTCTGAACCTTATCCATCAGCAGAAAGAGCGGGGGAAAATAATACTAGAGGCGAGTCACAAGTGAAGTGGAATGGACTCGTCGGATCGTGAACTCGAGAAAAATAATCCTGTATGTATATTAATTTCAGGAAATTGTTGCGAGTGACGTCATGTTAAACCCGCGTAAATATTACGCGTCTCCCCGTATCACTCTGTGCCCAACCTTTATAATGGCCAGAGCATCCGGTTCGATGGATGGCAATCAACTCTCCATGACTATGCCAGAATCTCAAGTATCTCTCCTTAGATCAAGTACTCAGAAGACACCTGCAGATGAAGGGCTTGATTTCTTTGCTTCTGTACCTTCCCAGGGAGAAAGCCCAATAAGAGTTTATGAGCTTCGTCTGGACCCCGATGGTGGACCAAACAACGATTGTCAGGTCAGTGTGCCTGCTTAATTCTTAACTGATGAGTAATTGCGTCAATCAAGTACATACGCTTACCGCCCGCTTATACACCCTACATTCTGAGGGTTTCTTTTGCCGCGGGAACCCCTTCTGCAAACAATGGCATTTTTAAGACAAATTTTCCACTTGATGGAGGTGCTTTTGGCAGAACGTGCTATGCGGAACGAAGGTAGCCTGTCCGATGAAGTCAATCGTGTTTGTTCACTCAGTAATCTCCAGGTTGCCAACCGACTACTCAAAACCTATCCATATCGACCTTCCTATATCACATGCTGGTGCTTTTGTGTACTGGGTTGAATACGATGGAGATGATGGCAAGCGTGTCAAAGGTCGACATGGTTATTTTAATGTTGACCCCATTCTCAAAACCAAGAAACGCAGCCAGATCCTCGATGATCGACTTCAAGTCCTACCACCTGACAAAGGGGCGTTACTCCAGGAAGAATATGTGAATCTCCCACTTGACGGTCTGGCAGTTCTGACCGTAGTTTCGAAATGGATGGGACCCCTAAAATACTGGCGGAAGCACTTTTCAGAAGCAACAGAACGCGGTTATACGATGCTTCATTATACGCCCCTTCAAGAAAGGGGCGAAAGCAATAGTCCATACTCAATTAGGGACCAGACGAGATATGATCCGACTTTGTTTGACACTCCGTTGGATGATGAAGCTGGAAGAGAAAGGATTGAAGACATTTTGAGGGTTGCTCGGGAAGATTACGGCCTACTCAGCCTCACAGACGTTGTCCTAAATCACACCGCGAATGACAGTCCCTGGTTGGTCGATCATCCTGAGGCAGGTATGTTGAGTCATCCACACTTCCTATGCGCGTTGGGCCTGACTTGATTTGCAGGCTATAGTCCAGAAAATTCTCCCCACCTTACTCCTGCTTTGGAGCTAGATTCGGCCATGATAGAATTTTCAACAAATCTGACGTCTCAAGGACTGCCCAGTATAATCAGATCCGAAGATGACCTCCACGCTCTTATGGCTGCTTTTGAACAGACGCTGAAAGAGCTCGACTTGTGGCAGTATTACGTCCTCCAGCCGTCTCGTGAAAGAGAATCCATTCTTTCTGCTCTCCGCTCAGGTAAAATTGCACTTTGGAGCGGTCCACTGGTGGAGGGGAAATCTGTCGTCGAACTAGCCCAGATTATACGATCGGAAAACAGGATTATTGGAATCAACGCCCTCGCTTCGAGGTTCGGGGTCCATGTCCACGGGGATGTCGCTGCGGGCATCGTGAAGGCAGCCTTTGTCGACGTCCAAGATCATATAGTCCTTGCTAACGCATGGGTCCGCATCGTCGATATTATTAACGTCTCGCTCTACCAAGAATGGGAAGATGATACAAAAATTGCACTCGAGAACATCCGTAATCGCATCAAGTATACACGGTTAGATGCTCAGGGGCCGAAGCTGGGTGAGATAACTAGAAAGTGAGTCTGTCTCCAGCTGAAATGTATTCTGAAGCTGAGTCGGTAATAGAAATCCTCTCGTCGAGACATACTTCACTCGCCTCTTACCCACCCCAGACGCAGATCCCCTTCGATATTCTCTAGCAAATAATGGATGGATCTGGAATGCGGACCCCTTGCAGAACTTTGCGCTTCCACCTTCTAAAGCATATCTTCGCCGAGAGGTAATTGCTTGGGGCGACTGCGTGAAGCTCCGCTACGGGCCTTCACCCGAAGCTAACCCATGGTTATGGGAATATATGACTAACTATGTATCTTCTCTTGCAAAGACCTTTGATGGGTTCAGAATTGACAACTGTCACTCGACACCGCTCGAGGTTGGAACATGGATGCTTGATGCAGCCAGAGTAACTCGCCCAGACCTCTATATTTGCGCAGAACTGTTCACCGGTAATGAGAGTACAGATCTGTTGTTTGTTCGGGAGCTTGGAATCAACAGCTTGATTCGTGAAAGCTATAACGGCTGGGATCCGAAGGAGTTTTCACGCTTGATATATCGACATGGGCTTGGTAAACCTATCGGTTCCATGGATGGTGTCTGTATGACCAGTACGGAAGAAATTGCGAGTCACACCGGCAAGGGACCCATTCGTCAGGCTCTTATCAGTCCTCTCAATGGTTCTCTCCCTCATGCGTTGCTCTACGACCTTACTCATGACAACGAGTCCCCTATGGACAAGAGGTCGGCTGAGGATGCGTTATCGACGGGAGCATTGGTAACCTTCAGCTACAGTGCTATTGGGAGTGTAAAAGGATTTGATGACTTATATCCCAAGCTATTAAATCTTGTGCGTGAGAATAGGCAATACAAAATTACCGGGACTGGAGAAGAAAGTGGTATTGCGAAGGTTAAACGCGTATTGAACGAGTTACACCTGGAAATGGTATTGGGCCATTATGAAGAAGGACACGTTCATCAAGAGAACGACGTATGTTTATGTTCCTTCGACAACCGTAATTCGAAGTTGCTGATTAATCCATAAAGTATATTATGGTTCATCGGGTTCAGCCCTCTACTCAAAGGGGTTATCTATTGATCGCACACACGGCTTTTTCCAAAGGACAGAAGGATCGTGGCTATAGTGAGCAATTTGGCCATATTGTTGGAACAACGAACCTGATTTCCATTATCCAGTCACTCCAATCAAATTACGCAAAACTCATGCCAAGTTTATCCTGGGAGCTAGTCTTTCAGTGTCTTCTGAAGATTACGAGGATAGAGATTACTTGCGAGGACTGACTGCGAATTTGACAGAACTGCCTGAGGTCATTGTATCCCAAGGTCTCGACCAAGAGGGCCCCTATGCAGAGATCGTAGTTCCCGATATATTTCCTCCAGGAAGTGTGATGCTTTTCCGGACCCAGTTACAAGATTATGATTCGTCCCTGGATGCTTTCTGTAGATCAGGAACGCAAGAGGCATTTTCCGAGCTCAGCCTTGTTGACCTTAATGTCATCCTTTATAGGGCCGATGGCGAGGAACGTGATGCAACGGACGAAGTTTACGGTGTATACGATGTTCCTGGTTTGGGAAAGAATGTTTACTGCGGACTTGAAGGATGGATGCACTCATTAAGACATATCATGCGATATAACGACCTGGGACATCCTCTTTGTAGTCACTTGAGAGAAGGGAGCTGGGCACTGGACTATGTGCATCAACGGCTCGTCCAGTAAGTCCTCTCATGGCCTGCTAACATTTCTGAAGTCTAAGACCGTCCCAAGCCAAACAAACGATCTCCCTCGTCTCGCAGCACCTGCAATGTGGTTCAAGCAAAGATTTGATCACATTAAAACCTCTGTTCCTAATTTCATGCGTCCCAAGTATTTTGCGCTAGTGATTTCAGAGGGTTATAAGGCCGCCCGTGGAGCCGTCATGGAGCAATGTTCCGAGTTTATATCTTCGGGGCACGATTTTACACAAGATCTGGCTTTATGTGCGGTTCAAATGTACGGTCGAGTTAAATCTGCATCCCTTCATCCCAATCATCCGACACCCTCGCTTGCTGCGGGTCTACCTCACTTCGCTGCGGGTTGGGCTCGTTGTTGGGGAAGAGACGTTTTTATATCTTTACGGGGCTTGTTTTTAACAACAGGGAACTTTGAAGGGGCCAAGAAGCATATTCTCACTTTTGCTTCCACCCTTAAACATGGATTAATACCAAATCTCCTGGATTCAGTTCGTCAGCCACGGTAAGTTGCCGTTGACCCTCTTTCCTGTGCCTTTCGCGAAACAGTTTCCAAAATCCGTCTAGGTACAACTCAAGAGACTCCCCCTGGTGGATGCTTCAAAACATACAAGATTACGCTTCTTTTGCACCAGAAGGCCTTGTCATATTATCGGAATCGGTTCAACGACGCTTTCCGCTGGATGACACTTGGGTAGCCTGGGATGATGATCGTGCTTATACGTACTCTAGTACTATCGCCGAAATCATGCAAGAAATTCTTCAACGTCATGCGGAAGGCATAATCTTCCGGGAGTATAACGCTGGTCCAAATCTCGACATGCAAATGAGCGACAAAGGCTTCGACATTTCTATCACGGTCGACTGGGAGAATGGACTCATATTTGGTGGTAATCAATGGAACTGTGGAACTTGGATGGACAAAATGGGAGAATCCGTCAAAGCTGGGACTAAAGGTGTCCCAGGGACACCTCGAGATGGTGCTCCGATTGAGATCACTGGGCTACTAGCCAGTACTTTGCGATGGCTTGATAGACTTTCCTCCGAGGGGATCTTCCCGTTCAAAGGAGTTCGAGCAAAAAGTGAGGCCGAAAATATATAATATAAATACACAGGTCGATGTGCAATACTGACGGGTTACTCAAGTTGCAGGAGAGGAGAAGCTTGTTACATACGGTGAATGGGCTCGTTTGATTCAAGAGAATTTTGAGAAGTGTTATTATATTCCTGTCGGTAAGTGATGTGTACGATCTAGCCAACACCACATGTACTGATCACCTTTAGACCCGAACGAAGACGAAAAATACGACATCCAATCCGCAATCGTCAATCGCCGTGGTATCTATAAAGATGTCTATCGATCGGGTGACGGGCGAGAGTGGTCTGATTACCAGCTACGTTGCAACTTCCCGATTGCCATGGCTGTTGCACCGGAATTGTTCCAGGAAGATCATGCCCTGACTTCTCTAAAGTTGGCAGACCAAATTCTTCGCAGTCCTCTGGGAATGAAGACTTTGGACCCTGCTGATATGCAGTATAGACCAGTGTACGATAACTCGAATGATTCCACTGACCCTACGATCGCTAAGGGACTCAATTACCACAACGTATGTATTTACCCCCTTCCATTCTTCATTGAGCTCAGCTTACTTTTGCCTGAAGGGACCGGAATGGGGTTGGCCACTTGGTTATTTTTTGCGTGCTTATCTTGACTTCGACACCAGAGTTGGAGCTGGGAAAGAGGCAGGTCGCAGCCTTTGTTCATCGCTTTTCGGCTAATGGGTACACCACAGAACCCTATGAAGACTTTATACCACTTACATGGAGCTTTGCTGACATTAAGGCATCACATACGGACAGATCCCTGGCGCGGAATACCAGAGTTGACTAATGCCAACGGGGAGTACTGCCCCGACTCCTGTAATACACAAGCATGGAGTGCGAGCACCCTACTTGATTTCCTTCACGAAGTACATCGATCATATTGAGATATTATAGATTTATCATTCATTGATCAATCAATCAGAGGTAGATTGTAAACTGGGATAATAACGGTATGATAACTAAGGCATGAATTTTGCCGGGGTGTGGAATCTTCAACCTCTAAAAAGTCTGACCCTAGCAAGGAGAATCCTGCAAGTGCCATAATCCTGAACTATGATTTTCGAGCTACGAGCATGGGAGCATGGGAGCATGGGAGTTGAAGATGTCGGGATACATCGACAAACTACTATCAAAATGGTGACTTTTGAAAGTTATTATTTTTGACTGGCCCCTGAGTCTAAGTCTTATTAAGACGAGGTAAACATTTGAGAAACAGTTTGTTTAGTATACAAATCCACTACTGAGTCATCTTACAACTATAGAGGATGCCCTACATGTAATATTCTGGCTTCCGACAATTGATGCCATACTCTGCAAGGGCAGCACTCAGATCCTCCATGGTCAAAGTCGTGCGTGTTTTATCCTTGTAAAATGAGAGAAAGTGAGGCGGAATGGAAAACATCCGTACCTTGACATGACCTGCTCCAGCAAATGGTTGATTTACACGAGCCCTGCCACCACCAGCATTGGTTCGAATTCTTGCGTGTTGATATGCATCAGCCGCGATGTCGGACACGAACTTCTGAGCAGCTAAAGCTAGAAGACGTTTCCTAGGTAAGAAGGACCATGAGTTCTAGGAAGATAAAAGGTAAAAACAATGGACACACAATCTCACATCCTCACATTCAAACCCAACGCGTTGCAAGTAATAATCAGTGACTTCATTGGGTACCTGCATATGCCAAATATGTCAACGACCCATTCACGTGCATGCTTGACGGGCAGCTCACATACGAGAGGTTCGTAGTCATCCAACATGAGCATGAATTCTGCTAGAGTACGATCTTTGCGAGCATCCTCGGAGATCTGTCGTGTTGGTTGTTGTGTGGATGTGGAAGCTGCAGGTTGACTGCTGGGTTGCGCAGGTATGGTTGCAGTTCCCACATGCGTTTCCGCAGCGGGAGTATTCCCAGTAATTGGAGTTGACATGCAGTTGTTCAGTGTCTACAATATTGCATAGGGTCGGAGTCGCTGAGTCCATCGGAGTTTGAATTCATCGGGCCACCCCATGAATTTTTCTCTTTCTCTTACTTCTCTCGTCTACGAAAAGTGAGTGAGTTGTCGCATTCATTCAGTCCTTTGTCTTGCTTTTGTCGATGATGTTTGAGGCATTTGGCTTTATGCAGGGGTGCACCTGCACTGCAGAAAACCATCTCAGCTACCTTCGGAGAAGCTACTTTGGTAGTGGATCCGTTTTATCTGACTCCTATTGATTTGTCATCCTTGGTTGTACTCCTACTTATACTTACTGAATTGTCAGATTTTCTTCGTCATGTAGAAGATAAGAGCTTGGAATGGATGAATGGTTTGGAGTGGTGAAAGTTCACCACATTCAGGTTCAAAGTCCAGAACGTCCACAACACGTCGTAGTCGTGCTGTCCAGCTGGTAGTGGTGTGGTGTCTTATAACCAACTCCCTTTTTCGTTGATGACTGAGCATGGCTTCAAGCTGTGATTTGGATGACATGTCTATTTCTTGAAAGCTTCATTTGATGTACTTCTTTCCCACTGTTAATATCTTGCCTTGGTATAAGCAATTGAGGGAAAGCAAAACTGAGGAACTAGAAAACAGGTATTACCGCCATCAAGGGAATTGATAGAGTCAGGCAATTAGCTGACTACGATTAGCTTGCAGCATGGGGGTCAAGTAGTTGGAACTGAATGAGTAACAACAGGCGAAGGCCTCGTGCTGCTCGCGTGGCTTATAGGGCGATTCAAATAAATACTGGCAACACAGTCTCTTCCGTCTAGTTTCTTCCCTCCCCCCAAAATATCTCAAACGTTTTATGGTAAATTCGACATCCTGGATAATTTAAGATGTTCATTATCAAGAAGGACGCACATACCATTCGGTCAGTCATCACGAGTATATTGATGGATATTTAACTCGTCTGTGTTTATCTCAGAAAGACCTCACCACTGTCAAATGTGAGGAGAATCTACCTCACTTCTCGAGGGAACAATGCCGGGATCAGATTCCCTATTGGTGATGTCCATGCTCATTTGAGAAGAACCAAGTCGAGATATCTGATCACAAATGATGCAGCAGGTAATTTTGTAATTGTTCCGTGTAATTACCCTATGATGTTCTGTAGTTTTCGTCGGGGGCGTAATCGACTATCTCTGTGCCGAGGTTTTGGAACAAGCCGGATACCTCGGCACTTTGAAAGGCAACCCTTCTGGTTCAAGGGTTATCCAGCCTGTCCATCTTCGACTTGTATTTTCCCAGGATCAAGAGTGAGTGAATCCAATCGTCGTCGTGGTGCAGCACCGATGAACTTCATTTAAGGCTCAGACTCTTACTACGGAATATTCTCCCAACATCTTCAAGGCACTATCCAGATCAGGACACAATGGAACAAGACCTCAATCATACCTTCCAAAGTCTATCGATAGAGTCAGAATAGAAGAAGTTTACATAATTTCTTGCTTAATTTGAAATTCTCCATCGGCCTGTACCTGATTCTCGGGACATCTACTATAGTCACAAGCAAATAACATGGGCGAGGTGAGGGTGAAAGGTCCTTCGTGTGTAGTACAAAACGTCAACTGACAAACAAGAAAATTATTGCGGGGGCCAGACCCCAGAAAATTCGACTGGCTATTCATAAAGATGGTGTGACTCAGTATGAATGAGATACCCTCTACCTGCATCGATTGCTAGACTTGTCTGCACAATCACAGAAAAAAGCAATTCGCACCTAGGTCGTACCATGAATCGTACCATGAATCGTTCTACTGCAATGATAGACCAGTAAATTAATTATTTTGTGTTGTTTGGCTGACTGGATGTTGACTGAAAGCCCGTCTGACCACCAATTTTCAGCCTTCCTTTTGTTTGTTCTAGCTTCATGCACTTATGTCCTTTTCTCATTCGCCGCAGACTGATCTAGACAAAAAGCCCGAACGTATTGCAGAGTATACCTGGGGTGAAGAATCATACGACGGATTGGGCGATGCGCTCCAGGAGGGCGGGGATGAGCTCAACGACGAGACATTTGGCGGTGTTAGTACAATCGGTAAGGCCGGGAAATCTTCATCATTTGTCTGGACCCACAACTCATGTGTTGGCAATGCTCATTTATATGATTAGAGGACTTTGATTTTTCGAACCCTGCTCTGCCGAATGATGATCGCAAGGTCCTAGGCGTATCTGCTAGAGGCTATCAGCCAATTCTTCGGGAGCAGGTTATACCTGACCAGCCTGCAGTCGAACACCTGCAACAGCGCTGTAAGAAGTTGATTGGTTTGTCATTGGCTTTATGTTCATGTCAAACTCAGCTGCCCAGTCTTTGGAGGCCATCTGGGATAATAGATCTCCTTTTTCTGTTCTCCCGAAATCAAACGGAACAGGACGCTCGGCTTTATCTGGCCTATCTTCTTCCAGGAGCCCTTCCACTGGCCCTTTCGGATCCGCAAACCTACCCGCCGCTCAGTTGCCGTCTCATGGGCACGCCCAAGAAATGGGAAAGGTACCGACTTTGCAAGAAATAGAGGAAGAGATGCGTCTCGCAGCTCAACAAAATCGCCTCCACGGGACTACTCCAAGACAACGACTGCATCAGGGACAGCTCGTGCATGAGATGCATCTGCGCCAGCAGGAAGAACGGTACATGTCAGAGCTTTCCCAGTCGCGAGAACAAGAGGCTCGTCCATCATATGAGGATTTTAGAGTGACAGAGCACGATCAGCGTTTGCTGGAACAGGAACATCGTCGAATTTTGCAGGAGCAGCAACGTAGGCTCTTGCTTGAGGAACAGCGACGATCGTTACTTCTTGAACAAGAACGCGAACTTGAACGCCAGCAGTTGCAAGAGCAGCAGCGTTTGCAATTACAACGTCTCGTGCAGCAGCAGCAACAAACACCCCCTCCTCGGATGCTTCCTGTCTCCCACTCGCCGCGATTCTTTGAACATCAGCGGCAGCTTCTGCAGCAGCAGCAGCAGCAACAACAACAACAGCAATTCCAAATGGAGGACCTGCAACGTCAGCTCTTGAACAGTCTCTCCCTGCAACAGCAGGGTGGTACTGACTCGAGACGGCGTCTGGCTGAACACGGAATTCAAACCCCTCAACTCTTGCACCAGCACCAGCAGCGCAGACAAAGTTCGCAGTCGCCCTCTGTTAACCAATTCAATGATGCTGGTGTTTCTCAGGATCTTGACTCTCAAAATATTCAGCTTCAGCAACGACTCCTTTCTGAGATGGCGCACGCAGAATTCATGCGAGAAATGCAAGCGGCTAATCCGAAGCAAGTGGGACAACAGGATGCGTTACGGGCGGAGGCGATGAGGAAAATTCTCGAAGCTGAGAAGATGGAAGAGAAGAGACGCAGAAAAGCAGCGAAGATTGCCCATATGGTAGAGCTTTAAATTCACTCTGGCATTTTTTTGCTTTGTTCACTGATTTACCTTAGTCTCGCTATAACGATTTAATGACACAATCGGACAAGGATTTCATTACTCGGATTCAGGTTTCCCAACTTGTTACCCAGGATCCTTACGCGGATGATTTCTATGCACAAGTGTATGGTGCTATCCTGCGCTCAAGAATGGGCCTCCAATCGGATGAACGCGTGCTCAAGTTTGGTTCTGGAGGGGGAGTTGGCCTCGGTTTGACTTCTCAAAAGGGATATCGTCGGCCCAATGCTATACAACGTATGGAGCAACAAGTCGAGCGTATTGTCAGCAACGCAAGGAAAAGAGAAGAAGAAAAAGGCTTGCACTGTGAGCTGTGACCGTTTCGTGGTCACTTACAAACTGATGGTGTCATTTAGCCATTCATAGTTTGCAAGGTGCTCTTGGAAAGACTTCGGGCCGTAGCTATAAGGCTGCCCCTCGACAACTTCTACAAGTAGACTCCACACCTGGTTCTTCTCCAGTCATGTCGCCAGCCAATGCGCATGTTTCTAAGGCATCAGCACAACCCAAAGAAAGCGGTGCCGCGGAGGCTGCTAAGCTTGGTCGTGCTGCTTTGGGAGATGCCGCAGACGTACGTATCTTCTTGTTCCTCTCAGTCATCCCCTCATTGATTTTGATGGCGCTTCCCAGAATGAGAATCTGGTTCACAAGGAACCATTAACCAGGCGCGAGGTTCTCATAGTCATTGAAGAATTGTATGATTTCATTCTCAATGTGGAACAAGTTAAGCGAGATCAACCCCTTCCTGAAGAGGAACAGGAGCGTCACGATGCTTGGTGGGTTTGCGTATTAACTTCAAATCGTGTTCTATACTCAACAATTAGACAGGCAACAGGAGTACAATGCCCTCATGGACAAAGTCTGGAATGAGCTGCGGGTACTCGTTCCTCTAGAAACCAGGTTCGTAAATGCAGTCGATCCTCTGGTTACATTAGGGGAAGTTCAACCATGATTTTCAGCGATCCCCATCCTTTCATTTCTATTCTAGGCCCGAGCAAAGGCAAAAAGATTCTGCCTCGTCTTACTCGTCATCTCACCTCCCGGCGCATGTTGACTTTGTTAACTCTCCTCGTCGCTTGTTTTGATCAGCTTGACGTTGTTAAGGATGCTTCTTTGCTTGATTCCCTCAACGATACTTCGGAACGTGCAGAAGTTGAGCGTCAGACCAATGCATTCCTTGCAAGTGTCATGCAGAGCATACTTCCTATTGTCGCCAAGTCTAACTTGTGTATGATCACTGGTCTGTTGGGACTCCTATTAGACCGTAGTAATATCGCCGCTGTGGCGAGAACCAAGGTCAGTGGAGTTTGGTGTCTGAATAAAATACCACGCTGACAAGTATCCAACAGCCTGGTCTAGCACTGTTGACTTTATTCTTGAGTCGCGTAGAAGTGATCAAGCAGAGTATCGCTAGTGGGACTCAAGATATTGCCGAAATTCCATCAAGTGAAGAAGTTCAGCAATGGTATGGATCTTTGTCATTCTTGTATTTTGGCCTCGAGCTCACTTGAGACGTTTAGGAGTAGCATGTTTAACCACCTGTTTGATCTCCTTGCTCCACACATGCTTGTCCTTTTCCCCTCCTCTCGCATGATCAAAACTTCTATTGAGGGCCAACAACAACAATCGTCCTTGTGTGACAACGCTGACCAACACGTCTGGCAATTTCTCGCTGCATTCGCGCTCCATGGCAGCCTTGAGCAACATCAGGCTCTCGTCACTATGCTCCGTGAAAAAATTCTAGATGACCTCTTAGCCGTGAGTCGCGGATGGTTTACGACGGAAGAAGAACGGAACACAAAGTTGGGTAATGTCAACTTATTTTTGAATGCACTTGGACTAGATTGCTCGCAAATTTCTTTCTCCGGCTCGGGAATGTGATGAAGGTGATGATTTTCTTCTGTGTAATACTACATGATGCATACCACTTGACCCACGTTTCGGATGATTTATTGGTCTCTTCTTCGTGTTCCTCTTTGTGGCGCTCTCTCAATGTGTTGTCTTCCGATTCGTTGATGAGGTATTAACCTACTTACTACTGGCAACAGTCCTATAGACTGCAGATCTGTGATGTATTATATACTGCTTAAACTACAGTAGTTGCAGAATGACCTTGCATTGCATTGACATATTTCGCTCGCTCTTGCCCAGTCTGAATCAGGGAATACAGTGTTGTAAGGCTGCCAGTGAGATTAAGGACAGGTAGGTCTTCGAGGTTTGGTAAGTGTTCCATGGGAAGGTCGAGCAGTCCAGTAGTGGTTTCACCATCGGACAACGAAGGAGACAGTTGAACGAGAGGGAGAAGGAAAAGCTCTCGTTTTTCCGCAGATATCTTTCTCCGTACGTGCAAGCCCGCTTCAAGGTGATTGGTCGAAAGCGAGGCAAAATCAGCGTAGTTGGGGTAGAGCATGACGTATCCACGCAGATAAACAAGTTCGATGAAGAACTTCTTCCAAGAGTGAGTCCATCTATTGGAGCGTACGCCTGGGATTATTGGTTCCTCGGCATCGTCGTCGTCGTTATTGGCATCGATGGATGCGAGACGACCAGAGAGGTAGTCATGGAATTCACGCCAGTGCTCCGGAAAATAGATTGCACCCCAGCTGCAGGGAATGGAGGAGAGATATGGAGTATTAATTGGGATATCTGTTTCAGCGTAAGAAGAAAAGAGAGCTCGGGCGTTGAAAGACTGTCTGCCCTCTAGGGGAAGCTCAAGATTTCTTTGTTGGTAGAGGCTGATACCGAATAAGTGGGGGGAGGTATTATATCTGGCTCCGTAGCTTTACGTGAGGGTTAGTGATCGCATGGGCTTACAGTAGAGAAAGTTGATACCGGTACTTGAGAATAGCCATTTTAGTCCAAGCGTAGAAAAGGGGTGAAAGTTCAACATCGTCTTCCAACAGTAGCCCATAAGAGTCATTACCGTGCGGGTACCATGACTCGACGATTGCGGGTAGCAATCCACCGTGTATTATCCGTTGGTTTATCTTGACATGAGATTCAGGAACCCAGGAAAACCTCTGAGCGAGGCGTTTGGTTTCAGGGTCCGCGGAAGAGTCTATATGGATAGCGACGTTTAAAAGGTCGGAATCTGTATCATCACCAAAGTACAGAGAAGAGGACAGTGATTGCAGGAGGCGGTTGAGCGAGTGCGGGCGGTTATGAGTTATGATGTTGAATGTGATTTGTGGAGTGTGCCAGTCTGTCGTGAAGGTGAGGTTGTTAGTAAAGAGTGCAAGATATGAGAATGGACGTAGACACTTTGAAGTTCGGAAATGGAGAGCGAACCGATCCAATCCGTATATGCATATTGGGTCGAGGGTATGTATATGCGCGTGATATTGGCATCCAAGAGCTCACGAGCAGAGAATAGACCTTCTAAAAGAGATTTATCTTCCTGCACTGAGAAAAAAACTTTGGCCTGAAATTTGGACTGTAAAAGCCAAGGCGTCAGTGGGTTTCCATCTTGTGTCTTTGGTATGGTTCGGTGGGCAGTGAGACGCCGTGAACAGCTGGTAAGGCTGACGTCGGAATCTTTCAGAGAGGCCCCAGAAAGAATATCATGCCGATTGTAAAGAAGGACACGGAGAACATAGCGCTGTGAGAGAAGACTGCATATCATCTTACTTGCAGCTTGAACCATTTTGACGGTCGGAAGGAGAAAGACGATGATGTCCCTGGGGGGAACGAATGTCTTGAGGCTTGATGTGGGGACAAACAGAGGAAACTTGGGTGAAAAGGGATCCTGTCCGGAATACATGGATGTACGGGAATTTGTTGCATTCGGCAACGGCGGAGAAATGAGGTCGTAGGGCCCGGGGGAGGTAGAATCGAGGAACACACCATCTCGTAGACTCTGTAGAGCAGGTCCACTGACATTGTCAATGCCATTTTCGTCGAGGATCAGGACCCAATCTGTCGATGCCTCTGAAGCTAGTCTAAAGACCTCATCTTGGAAAATGTGGGAGGAAGAAACGGGTACGAGAGAAAAGTTGAGACTTGTGTCTGGATGGTATTGGGCTTCTTGTTTGATGACCTGAGCAAGGTGAAAATCCATCTGCGAGATGAGCGCTTCAGGACAGAGAAAAACAAGCAACGAAAGCTGAGGCGAGGGTGTACTCGTGAAAGGCTCGAGGAGAATATTAAGACTTGGCAAAGAGTGTAGAGAGAGAGGCATGTATGCAGTGAACAAGAACGGAGCTACAGGCGCATTGCTGCGAGTAACTGCCTCGGGCGGTTTGGAAGATAGCAGGATATAGAAAAGCAGAAGATACGAGGGGAGGAGAAAGCAGCGGAAGAGGATGCCTATTGAGTAGCGAGACGGCGGCATGAGAGAAATCGGCAACACAGGTCAAAAAATGGCATTAAGCTCTGTATTAAAACAAAATCAATAACAAAAATACACCGCAGTCCAATTAAAGTAGGAGAACCGGTCATTCCAGTCATACCGCGTACAATGCAGTGTTTCGCTCAGGTTTCTCATGACCTAGAAACATTCTGATAATTCAGACTAGCGGAAGGGTATTCCGTGAGGAATAAGCGTCCACATTCCTTTGCCATCCAGCTACAAAGGAGGTTAGATAGTACCAAGTAGTAGTGGTGACGATGTGCAACGTACACCAATAGTTCATTCACGTAGTCTCGAATAAGGAAGATACTTTCTCCATCAAGAGCCGAGAAAGCAATCATTTGTGGAAGAGACACTATGAGGACGAAAGTCACTCAGCCACTGCTAAGAAGAAAACCAGGTTCACCTCACCTATCATCCTCAACAAGTGTTCTGCCCCATATACTTGGCTCATCTCCTTCTCCGTGCCCAGAACAACGTGGCCACCTGTGATATATTCTTTGCGAACAGCAGCATACTGTGGACGTTCGAAGCGATATAGAAGATTTGCGCCGAGAGAACGATCAAAGTAGCATGTGAGCCCAGAGACAATCGTAGGGAGAACCAGCTTGGGTTCACGAAGACTGTTGGGAAAAGAGATGTGTGTGAGCAGGTGAGTGTAAGAGAAAGATAGGGTGTACCGAGCAGGTTTCGGGTCGAGTTTAAGCATGTAATTTTGCCACTGCTCAAGCAGTTCTTGAACAGTAGGTGATCTCGGAAGCGGGGCAACCAGCTGCCAACAGTTCAAGTCAGAAATGAGAGGAATTTGGAAGTTCGAACCTGGTTATTCTTTGTGATAGCCTCCCAATCATCCACCAACACCACTTTCAGAACATCTGGAACACTCAGTTTCATTTCCGGTTTCTTGCTAGCATCGTCCTGCGTTCATTAGCATCGTTTAGGTCCATTTTGAGCAGGAGAAAAACGCACTTCATCTCGTGTTCTCTTCTGGCCTCTCCCACCATGTGTACCGTCCTTCCTGGCACCTCCTCTGGAGCCAGCACCACCTTTCAGGCCATTCGATCCGCCTACACCCGACCCCCCTGGGCCATTGTTACTCCCAAACAGTGGACCTCTACCAGATCCATTCTGCCCATGTGGGTAGGCGGTGGCTTGAAGCGCCCTTTGCGTTGCAATATTTTGTTCGTTGTGCTTCAGGAGCCGTGATACTGGAACCCATTCGTCCCATCTATAAAAGCGGCAACCAAGTTCGAACGATGAGCGATGGCGACTGAGTAGCTGGTGGCGCCACACGTACGTTTGTTTCCAGCCTTTGTAGTGAACAAAATAGTAAGGTCCAGGTCCTGACGGAGGTGCAGTCTCCTCAGTATGGATGATAGGCGATTTGAGGACTTTGGCCTCATAGATGAGAGGGCCGTGGTAGCAAAGTACGCGTTCATTCATTTCGTATGACAGCTCTGTTGGGGATGCCATCCTTGCAATCTGGCTGAAGGTGATGGAGAAAAGGAACAGTGATGGAACGGAAACGGCATCATCTAGCTGTTTGGTCTACAGTTGTAATTGAAAAAAAACCCTCTTTCATACGATAAATAGCTCATTGCAGACCGGAATGCAGAGTTAAGATTAACTGGTGGATCCGTGCAGTATACTATGTATATTCGTCTAAGCTACCCACTATGCGGGTTCAACCTGACTCCGCTCTTGCCACTTGCGTGTGTGATCTCCGCCATGACGACCTCGGGAGCAGTATAGGTACCTTCTGGACCCAAACGGAATACATCGCCGAGACCGAGAGGGAAGGTGGAAGAAGGGAGCTGAATTAGGTCGTCGGGTGTGCGGGTGAGGTATACACGGTGCAGTGCATCTTCAGCAGCCTGGACGGGTAATCAGAAACGAAATAAGAGATAGTGAAATAGACAGACGCGATATTCGGCCATCTTGAGGGAACTACCACTGCCCTCGCCAAGCTTGTCTGCGCCAGAAAAAATGGCCACGACGTAAACGGGAGAGTTGGAGAAACGACCTGTCTCTTTGAGCAGTCTAGGAGATATGAGGACGGATATTGAAGTGCGAAGAGTTGAGAAACGTACCGAGAGACAGGCTTTTCACGTCCAAACTTTCGTACCATCTCAAGGAGGGCCTTTTTGGGCTCGACAAATTTGAGCATACCCTGAAGGTCTATTTGTCGACTGAGGAAATAGGAATGAACGAATTGGCGGGCAGAAGGGAGAGAACGTTGTTGGTAGATGAGGCCTGTAATGGCGCGTGGAATGGAAGCAAGGGCATCATCGTGCATGGTAGCGGGGAGCGAGCCGTCCTTTGGCTAAGGACACAAAAAAAAAGTTACCAATATAAGAGATGCGAGAACACCAACATACTATTCTATGCCACCGTAGGAGAGGTGTTGCGCCCATTTCCCGGGCAATAGTGGCACAAGTTAAAGAACCCACATACGCTGCGACAGCAACTTTCCACACTTTTGTTGGGAGATATGGATATGCTGCATGCACGAATTCCGAGGCAAACATGCCCATGAGTGCATTGCCTAGAGTCGACAACTGGTCATTGGTGACTGGCCGCGGTGCGTCGGGATAAACTCTCCGGTGAAGATGAATAAAAGAGGTGTGTGTGCATGTCATCTGGACGGTCTCTGGAGTGCTCATGACGGTGGAAAGACCGAGTCTGTGCGCAAAAGCTATGAGTGCTGAGGGTGGTGGAGGTTGGGCTGCTGCCCAGGCCTCGGAATCGAAAGCCGGCTTCGGAATGTCAGATTTCTCATACAGAGACTGTTGCGGGGGAAATCGAGGTAGATTTGAGGCTGCAACAGACGGCAGACGGGCAGCAGCCGTGGCCAAGTGTCGCGAGACCATGGCAGGAATTAAACCCAATTTTTTTGGGTTTCCTCGGCTCTCTCCGGCCGACCCGTCGTCTGTTTTTGTTTTTGCACTGACTCGACCCATGCTCGTATACGTATACATATTATTATATTGGCCACAAAAAAAAGACAATCCATCCATCCCAAAAGCAAAAAAAATAAATTCTGATGCCTGCATTGCTTAAAAAGGCAGGGAGCACGTGACGCATAGGAATTGGTGAGGTCGCAATTGTCATGGGTACTGGTTGGGCCTTTTCACTACCATGGCCATACTATCCCTGCCCCTCTCTTTCAATAATTCCTTTTGGACTCAGGACTACAGAAGAGGTCTCGAGGTTCTCTACAGAAAGCTTGAACAGGTTTTTTTTTGCCTTACATAGCTGCTCCGAGTATCTGATCTCCGTCATTTCAGGGTGTGGCGGAAAACCAGGAAATCATCGATTTTATTCGTGTAGGTCTGCTTGCCTCGAGCGTACTTGCTGCTCAATCTACTTTGTAGGCACGCAGTGCTGCAGAAGTCCATCTTGCTGACACTCTTATCAACAACCTTACATCTCGCAGAGGTACGCCGTATACATTCCCGTCCAAAACCGCTAGTCCTCATTGGACACCAGGCACTGGCTTCAATGCAGATGATGGTGCCTCCCTCCTTCTTGCATTTCGTGGCTTACAGGCAGAATCCATCGCCCAGGGGCAAGCACATCGCAGCATTGCCAAAGAGCTTATTATCCTCGTGGCAGATCCGTTCGAGGAGTGGTCAGAGGGCTACAAGGCGCGTGTCACTCGTTGCCGTTACCATCGTCACTCTAACGTACCACCAGACCCGCATCCGCCAGAGCAAGACCATTATGATCGGTACATGGCTCAAAGACTACGAGCAGGCACGAGAAGATGTGGCTAAACTGAAGCAACAATATATCCTCAAGATGAGACGTGCCGATGACGCTGAAGACGAGTCAGTACCTCCTTCCAATCATTGTGATCTCTGTTCATCCAGCTCCAGTGTCAAGTTTGCTCCCCTTGACAGCAGCACCGACAAATACACGAGTTCTCCTCGCATCAGACCTCTCGACGGCCGCAAACCTCTTCAGCGTTCTGCCACAGTTTCCGAGCGTATCTCCGCTAGCTTGAAACAGTTTCAGAAAAAGAGTGCAGATGCTCTAGCTGCTGCCACGACACCCAGCATTTCTCATGATCTTTCAATTGCTGATGATGGAAAGTCCCCCTCGAAAGTTGACAAAGGTAAAGGCAAGGAGCAAGTGAATGATGACATGCCTCAAGGTTTCTCACTACCACCCATCTCCCCTCCTGATGACAACACTCCGTCTGTGCCTCCCAAGCCTTTACCACGTATTCTCCTTGCTGGCCTCTCTTTTCCGCCTAGCTCCATTTCACAGCTTCTTACACGTGCCGCAGCTGAGTTGCCCCTCAGACCCGTCAAATTTCCTCTTCTAGGCGAATATCAGGACGCCTTTACTGGGGAAGAGTTCGTCACTTGGTTGAAGGATAATGTAGAAGGGTTCGGCGGAAATCTTGATCACGCGGAGGAAGCTGCTAGGACATTGACGGAGGCCGAGAATGTTCTCCGTCGTCTTGGTGAACTTGGCAATCAATTCGAATCCTCTGATGAAGCCTTTTACCAATTTAGATCAAGGGTAATATTTGCGTGCTCATGACTTGAGGACTTCAGGTGACCGCTTATCTTGTCTTAGGCTTTCAACCTCGACGGCAAAGAGGAGGCAACATCCCTCAGACCCGACATCGTCAAACGCACCGGTGCATTTGTGAATCTTGTCAGCAAAGCTCTTGCTGCCAATGCTAATGGGGAACCTACTCATGTCCGTGCTCGTCAAGAGGCTGAAGAGGCAGATCGTAACTACCGGATTGCGGTTCGCAAATTTGATAGACAGAGACTCAGACTCGAGGAAAAAGTTGAGGAGACGCTGAAAGTGTTGCAGCATTGGGAGTCTGAGCGTCTTCAGGCTATCAAGACCGGTGCGTTTTACTCGAAGCCAATACTTTTCTTGACATCGACTTCATTCTAGTCCTTCTGCAGTTCCAGGGTACTCTAGCTAACCTCCCCAAGGCTGTTTATCCTTCCATTGAACGCCAGGCTACTCTCATCGCTGCTTACCAGCCCGAATCTGACCTCGCTGCTTTGATTGAACGTTATCGCACTGGTCCCTTTCGACCTGATCCTCAAATATCTGAGTCATTTGCGCACGAAGAATCTGACGTTGTGTTCGGTATTGACTTGAGGAAGTGGGCTGAAGGAGGATGGTTTACTCTGACCTCTGGTGAGGAAAAGAAGGATATCATTCCTCTTGTCGTCACCGCCTTGTTGAACGGACTTGATGAGGCTTATCCAAAGATGCCAAATGATGATGGTAAAATGACAGGTTTAGTACAGGACGCAATATATGATTTTGACTGTCTCACCCAGAAAAACGCAAGACTTGGATATATGAAGTCCCCCTCCCGGCAGTCCATTATCTCCGTGAAGCTCTTAATGCCATTCCTCCCGATCAACCCATTCCCGCCGAGCTCTTAACCAAGTATGACGCACCGGTACTCGCTAGCACCCTCAAACTCTGGGCCCTTGAACTCGACCCTCCTTTGGCCCTGTATGAAGGATGGGATGAGTTCAGGAAACTTTATCCTTCTGTGGGCGCTTCGTCTACGGTTACTGATGGTCAAGTCCTTGAAGCAGAACGGCTGAAAAACGTGGCTTCTGCTTTGCAGAAACTGCCGAGGGCTCATTTGTATGTTTTGGATGCCATAGTCAAGCATTTGAAGTCGTGAATATATGGTTGATTCTTCCACAGTATCTTTTTCACTGACTAATTCACGTAGGCTAATGGATATCACGTTGGTTAAGGAGTCTAACGAGGTCTTCATTACCAAGCTGGCTCTTTCTTTTGGCAGAAGTGCGTCCTTCTATCAATAGTGCAAGTTTTCTGCTGATAATTTCTCTGTTTAGCCATCCTGAGACCCAAACAAGAGACAGAGCTTTCAATCCAAGACAGGCACCCTACCCGTACGCATATGCTTTCTCTGTTCTTCCAAATCGTAACCTATTCATTACATCAGTGCTGTTCATTGACTTACTCAAACATTATGATACGCTATTGCCTCCTACTATTTCGAGGAAGAAACGCGAGTCTGAACGCAAAGTTCCCATTCGCAAGCGCACTGCCCCTATTGATTTGCGCGTCAGCAGAAGTAGGATCTCTATCGGTGCTGATGTCAAACAACTGCTTGCTGCTCAACAAGCTGCTGCCCAGGGTGTCAAGTCACCCCCACTTCCACCGCCTCTACAGAGTGATGCTTCGCAATCTGTCCCATCTCCGATATCATCCGCGGACTATGAAACACCCAGGCCATCTCCACCTGCCAATCAATCGCAAACTCTACCTCCATCTCTCCAAAACCAGAAGACCCCACCTCCACCACCAGCCCAACATCAAAGCTTGGCATCTGGTTTAACACTTTCTCAGTTACCTGGCTCTGGGACTGATGATCTTTCTTCTCGTCTCCACTTCAAGGAATCTTCGAATGAAGTAGGTGATGTACCTCGGCCAAAATTTGTTGACCCTCCTCCTGAGAAAGAGTTTGAGGATACAGAAGAGGAAGAGGAGGAAGAGGAAAGCGAGGAAGAAGAGGAGGAAGAGGAAAGCGAAGAAGAAGAGGAGGAAGAGGAAGAGCCGAAGATTCCAATCTCTCTCCCTTCGCAGCTAGCCATTCAGCCACAACCTTTGGCTCCTCATTCCAGGACTCTGCCTCTACCACCGCAAGCAGTTCCTTCGATTACCCCACCTACGCCTCAGAAGCGCTCAAATGCAAGTTTGGATGGTCGTGGTAGTCCGGCTAGTAACTCTACCCCTCCAAACGAGGATATTGTTCTAGGAACTGGAAAAGTAACGATTAGCCGTCACGGATCTGGACAGACCGGGCAGAGTCCTGGTATTCGAGGTCCAAGATTTGCTAGGGGTGGACGAGGTGGAAGCAATGTTCAGAGTATGATATCATCGATTAACAGAACTAGTATGTCGGGTTCCCCCTCTCCACAAATCCCTCCTACGCCCAACAAGAGGGTATCAGGGAGTCCGGTGATGAGACCATCTGGTGTTTCGGGTAGGAATCCGGGGATGTTTTCAAGAAGGACTATGGCAAGTGATGCAGAAGATGAAGTAGTTGGTGGGAAATAGAGTCGACTCGACTCGACTCTTCATTGCTTGGATTATTTCGAACGGCTATGGGTTCTTTTCGACTGTATGATGGATTAGTGTATGGTTGCTTCATCATATCTGGATATGGTATATAACATCTGCTCTTGTAGTTTTTTTTTGGTTTTAGATTCTGAGCTCAAATACATATTTGCAGTCCGGAATCCGGAATCACTGATCTGGATTAATCTTACAGAACTGATTGGGGGTGAATGAATGCCTAAGGTTAGGTATCCAGTGGGTGTCTTTCTTTTATCGATTTGCACCACCCACTGTCAGATCCGCCAGAAGAAAGAAATCAATAGACAGCTGATGATTCTTGCCGATGGCTTCAACCAGGAGAAGGAGAAAATAATTTATGCTACGTCACGGTAAGTTGGCGATCGACTTAGCCGTGATCGATTTTCCATAGTTTGAAAGACCGGCAAAGGACACAAAGTTTGTCGTTTGTTGCAAGCAGTCAATGGCAGCTGGTGAGTTATCTGACATCATTGACGAAGCCATTTCCTACTAGTAGTTTTATTATATAATACTTTTACAGTGTTCTTATCAAATATCATGCTCATTTCGAGGAGCCGTATAACACATGATCACTAGTCTAGTACTTCTCATTCAGGGCTCGAAAGGGGCAAAGGTCTTGCCAACTTCACCAAAAAGGATCCAGTATTGAAGGCAGCAAGTTTTTCTTACAGGCTGGCAGCATTTGCATGTAGGACAATGGAAGGTAGACAAGGAGGACAGGATACGAAGATACCATCCCAATTAATTAAATTCTACATATATGACATGCCATGGTTATAGATAGATTACAGACTCCAAGAACGGAACAAGAAAACGTGGACACAAAGTTACATAGAAGAGTGAACCATTGGCAGATGCAAATCTTAAAAGATAAGAGAAATGATGTACACAGATAAAATGAGATATAGTGCACCAGGGTTTTTTACAGTGAGTGATTCCATACTTGTGGTTGGCTGGGTATCATGTGAGGAGATGGTGATAAATCTGTAGAATGTGATTCAATAAATTAGTTTTATGTCCTCGGTTCGCGAGTCGGTGAGTCGACCAGGTCAATTGGAGAAGTGAAATGTAAAACCTTCCAGAGAATAGTAGATCAGATGCAACACATATACGAAGTCCACAGACGCACATATGGATGCAGATGAACTGAAGAATGAATGCTTCGGAATGGTGGACGGGGCCGAGCAGGTAGTGAGATAGTTGTGCGAATGTTATGTCGTCGTGGGTGGCGATCCGCGGGTGTGAGTGGACTCCACCTCATTTCTGGCTGGAATGGCAGGTCAGGATTGTCTTCTCTCGCAATCCTTGGAGATGTGCTATGCGTGATATGAGATGTATATGCTTCACTTTCTGCGTCTGACTCATAATCAGGGGAGAGAGGACTGTCTAGTAATTCCACTGAATGCGGAAGCTCAGAAACAGAGTCCGCATGAGAATAATAGGTCGATTGAGAGTCAGATTGGGTAGGGTAACGATGCATAGTGCCACTTGAGATGGGCGGGAGCTCCATAGCCAAAGTTGTCTTGGAAATTTGACTACCACTTTCTTGACGATCGTTGTTATTGGAGGTAGAGTTGCTGGTTGCCTGTCTGGTGGCTTGAGGTGTGATGACTTTGGCTCTATAACCTTCTTCGTGTGTCAAAGAGCGGGGGAAAAATATCTTGGAGCACTTTGAGCACTATACGGTGGCCCACCTGAGGAAACAAAACAACTCACCAGCAAAGTGATGCCGGAGGAAACAAAACATCCGAATCCCCCGAGCATGAGGAGGAAGTCCAGCGCAAAACTCGAAAAACGGTCAGTAAGGAGGGGCTGACTTGTACAACGGGGAAGAAACTCACAGATTCCTGACAACCCGTGATGGAGGCTGGATAGCGTCAATAGCAATGACGAGGAGAGGAATCGTGAAGAGAAAGCGAAACATGACACGAATAAGCTATATTCGAAGTTGAGACACGATAACGAACGAAAAAGAGTTGGACCAACATTAAGCTGGTAAAATGTTGCTAGTCGTACCACCACGTCCGGTTCAGCACCTCCAGCTTTGACATGTCTGATAAAGCTGGGAAACCGGAGAAGAACGTATAGGAAACACAATGTAGTAGCCGTTCCTGCACAAGAGCCGACAAGGAAGATATACACCTGGCACTGTGATGATAGTCATGTCAAAATGTCGACTTCAACGGGTTGTTTTTTTTACCATTTCAATGGACCGTCGCGCGATAGCCGTGGTCAAGGGCATTCCTACAACCGCCACGAAACTTCCTATCGTTGTTCCGTTAGACGACTGAATGCGAGGGATAAAAACTACGGACCTGTGCACCAGGCTCTAAACTCCCAGCTGTAAAACCATTGCCGCTTTCCTGGGCCTTGGTGGAGGAGAAATAGCCAGAATGCCAGCTCTGCTCATTCGATATTCAACACGTGAACAAGTGTCAGGGTGAACAATATGACCTTCTAAATGTGTTACCCTGGGACGCAAATAAGAGTAGTGTAATGGATAATTCATGCGACTCACAATTCGAGAGACCACGCGATGCTCAGCAAAAAATAGAGGGGCAGCAGCCAGTGTCTGTTGTCATGTTCCCATAATGCCAGAGGTTTCGGAACGACTGGGTTGATGCTCAGTTAGTTACTTCCACAGAAGACCGAGCCACCGACGCACTTTCGCCTGATGGGAGCATGAAGTAGCCTGAGGGTGTGTCAGAGAAGGTGGGATTCTGTAGAGCGAAAAACGAGCCTTCTGAGAACTTCAGAGCAGCCATCACGACGCTGAAGACAACTAATAATGGGACTGTAGCGAGATAGGAGTAACTTGAGGTTGTGTGATAAATGAAAATCGAGCGACACAGAGGTCGAAAGAAGAGAACACACGTCATAACCCGCTTGAATGCACCTGGCTGTCTTCCAGACCCCCATTTCACACAATCGAACTTGTCATAGGCCCAGATATGAAGGACGAGGAAAACAAGGAACTTGAGGAAAACAGTGTTGAGGAGCGGATTATACTTCTAAAACTGACGGCATACCAAGCATGAGAGAATGGCCCATAGAAGATAAGCAGTGGGAGAGCCGTTACTCATGAGCCTGGGAGAAGAGAGACTTAACTTGACGATTCACACGTACCAGAGCTTAATTAATTCAAAGCCGAGCCACCCAACAGCTAAGATGACTAATAATAAAGTAGTTTCAGTCCTTTGTTCTGGTTCACAATTACATTCTCTTGTCTTAACACAGGGCTTGTAACATATGAATGAAGCTTCCTCGTCATAACACATAATACCCTATACTCTGTCATTATGATCTCAATCACTGTGGTTGTCACTTTCTTTATCAAGTTCATTCCTCTAACCACCACCATGATTAACTCGAAAAATCCAAACAAATCATTAAAAAAATCCAGTACTTCCTCCTGGTCTCCAGGGCATTTCTCAATGTATTGGTGAGTCTCCAGACTCATCTAACTTGCTCTCCAGAGCTAGTTCTTGAGCTGGCAAATGAGTATATTCAAGAGGGAGACCTCAAACTCATTGCATTGCAAGGCACTCCTCAAGGAGTGTCTCTGCTTCTTTTGCCTCCAGAAATGTCTCTCCTGAGGCTGTAGCTTTATCTTCTTCAGGAGAAAGTAAGGAGGAGGACATGGGCTCAGACCCTAAGACACCTACTGCTTCAAGAGTGACTACAGGCAGACTTTCTTCCAAAACAGTGCTTTTCCTTAAGCTCCCTGCTGCTTTTCATGCCTCAATTCTCAAATAAAAAGCATTTACTTTGAGCTGGGATGACTAGGTGCCTGCTGAAGAGAACAGAGACTTGGTTTTTAGAGCAGAAAATGCCCCCAAAAGTGCTCAAAGACCCAATCTTCCAATTAGGAAATGGAAACATTGCTTATGATACATTGCTCATGATACTAAGCTGTGGTATGGTAACTACCATGTGCTGTCACTGTCTGGTTATTCTAGGTATCTTGAGACTGATACCAAAGTGTTCTCTTTATCTCTTTATCACAGTCCAAACTCTGAATCATATTCATCTCTAATATGGATATTTCACTCTTTACAGTGAATTTTATACTATTATTCAAGCTGAAACATTGCCAGTATTTTGTCTCTTACAGTAGACTTACTAGCATCAAAACTCTGCAAATATTTAGCCTTATTTATGTCAAAACTCCATCAGTATTTTGGTAGATATAATTCAAACTCCGCAGATATTTGGACTTAGTTGTACTATCTTTTATAG
>Ga0157366_1000174_pt1 | contig 33093 bp, 35 predicted proteins | sample AttbisABBM1_FD_113149 | JGI IMG/M metagenome (GOLD analysis project Ga0157366, IMG submission 113149) | Fungus gardens microbial communities from leaf cutter ant in Botucatu, State of São Paulo, Brazil - Atta bisphaerica ABBM1 | ecosystem: Host-associated > Fungi > Mycelium > Unclassified ...
TTCAAAAATGTCCAATTACCATCTTAATTAACAATAACAGATCTATTAATATGACTAAGACATACTAGGGACATGAGTAGACAAAGCACATTAATACCTATCACTACTTTTAATATCACTTAGAACTTTGTGCTAGATTTAGAGTTCTATAGTGGTGATAAGAGAGATGTTATAACTTAAGCCAAAGAGTTAGACAAAAGAGAAACCTTGTATTAGGATTAAAACAAGAGAACTTAATGAAGTTCTGAGTACAAAGTCTATTTTATATACACTGGGCTAATGGTTCATATTATACTAAACCTAGCCTACTTTAAAGAACATGTATTATTTATAAGGTCAACATATAGTAAATATGCTGTATGACATCATCATTCTAAATAATGTTATACTGATTCCTAACTCTAAGTCTAAAATAAGATTTAAATGGAAAATAAAATAAAAATGAGAAATGAAATGAAAATAAATAAAGTTCACTGTCTTCAATTCTAATATTATCTTCTCTTCAAGATTTCTTCTTCAATGAAACTGACTTCTATTTTTACTAGTTTCTTTTCAACTTCCTTAAATTTTCTTTCTTAAATTTTCTGTTATCCTATTTATATAATATTTTTATCATATACTTTTCTAGTAACTTCTTTTTTCTAAAGTCTCATTCTTCTACTAAGTCTAACTTCTCTTATATTCTTACTTCTACACTAAGTCTCTTCTCAAATTCTACTACTACTTCCTTTACATTCTCTAAGTTCTTCTTTCTTTCTTATATATTATGTTCCACTATAAACCTCTTTTAATTCTATCTATCTCCACTAATTTTACTTTTGTCTCTTCACTTGTCTTTTATATCTCACTACTCAACTGGCATTTACAACTAGGTGAATTCTTATTAAAGTTAGCAATTGTAATTTAACCACATTAGTAAAGACTACCTCATCAATAATATATAGACCAACATATCAATTCACTAATTTCTTTGCTAGTTTCTTTTGAATACCAAGTCTTTCATGCTCAACATCACTTTATCTCTCTTTTTCCACTTCTCAACTTCTCTCCTTCTCTTATCTGCTTGTTGCCTCATTTTTTCTTGTACTTTTCTTAATACTGTTCTTGTTTTCTCCTGAACCTTTCATTCTACCCAATCTTTTTGTCTATGATCTACAAAGAACTGGAGATATTGTTCCAACTTCTAGTTCATTTATTTGGTCTACCCATTTATTTGTAGATAGAAGAATATTGATAACTTTGTCTTAATTCCCAACATATTATTTAGCTTCTTAGTCATCTCTGCTGCAAATTATGGTTTCCTATCTGATATCACACTCTCTAGCAACCTATATAACTTCCACATGTTTTCTCTAAATAACTATGTCAACCCTTCTACTGATGTTCCTTCTATCATTGCTATAAAATATATCATCTTGGACAATCTATTATATACTACTAAGATTGCATCTTTTCTTGCTACTAATAGCAACTTTGTGATGAAATCTATCATTGAATATATTCACAGTTTCTCAAACACCTTATTCACTATTAGTTTTCCCACTAGTGCTTCTATATAGTTTTTCATCTTCTGGTATATATCACATCCATCTATATACTTCTCCATATTCTTTATCATTCCTGGCCATCAATAATTCCTCATTACCAACTCTATCTTTTTCTACTTCTATTTTCCAGTCCAGTCTTCTACTAAGTCTATTTGCTTTTTTCATCTTTGTTTTTAGCACATGTTTCAAGATGAAGTCAAATCTTGACAAATACAATGCCTATTAAGCTTGTCTTATATTTAATGTCTTATATTTAACTTCTATACTTTCATAAAGTATTCTAAATTCTTGTAATCTATCCAAACTTTGAACTTGAGTTTTGCATCCTCTAATAAATGTCTCTAGTTTTTCAATCTCCTAATTACTACTAATATTTTCTTGTCATAAATCTCATAGTTCTTCTCTATTTCATTAAGAGATTCTGAGAGGTAAGCTACCAGTCTATCTCCATAATCCGTAGATAATATCTTTTCTATTACATAGTCCAATGCATCTACTTCCATTCTCATTTTTTTTGTCTAAATCCAATACTGCTAACACTGGTTCCTTTGTGAATCTTTCCTTTAACTCCTTAAATATCTTCTCCTACTTCTAATTCTTTTTCACTAGATCATATAATGGTCTGGCTGTAGATACAAAATCTTTGATAAACTACTAATAATAATTGACTAGTTCCAAAAACTTCTATATGTCCTTAATTTGAACATTGGCCAATCCAACACTCCTCTTGCCTTTTCCTTTTCTATCTTGATTTCCTTTGGCCCTATTATCACTTTTAAGAATCCTACTTCCCTAATCTTCCACTTGTATTTTTCTGGTCTTACATATAAGTTGTTCTCTACTAACCTCTTTACTACTTCTTCTACAACCTCATCATATCCTTCTTCCTCTTTTGTTCTCATATTATATTATTGATGAAACTTGCCACCTCTCTAGTATTGATTAAGTTCCACAGAATCTTATTTATCATTATTTGAAATATTGCTGGAAAGTTAGTTAGTCTAAACTATGAGTTTGAACAACCCTTCTGAAGTTGTGAATGCCATCTTTCACTCATCTTCCTCCTTTATCTGTACATTAATGATAAGAGATAGTTATTTTTAGTTGTTTATTTATTTAAATATCTATAGTCTTGTGCCATTTTCTTTTTACTATTCTTCTTTTCTACAAAAAACACAGATATCATTTGAGACAATTTTATATCAGACTTTTCCTCAATTATTCTCTAATAAGCTTACACATCTCTTCTTTCTCCTCTCTTGACAACAGATACACCTTTGTCTTCCTTAGCACAAACTTTTCCTTTATCTCAATTGCATAATCTCACATCTTCTTTATTGGCATTCTCACTCATTTTTTTTCCAAAAATATGAATCTACTTATAGAATCTTCAAAAAACCAATTTCTTGGCTTCTTCTTTCTTGTCCCAAATCTCTTATTCTTCTGTTATCTTCTTTATGTCCATTATTCTTTCTCTTTTTTGTTTCTTCTTCTTTTTTTGCTTCTTTCCTTCTTTTTCTCTTTTCTTTTTTTTTTCCTTTACTTTTGCTATCCTGACTTTCCCTACTTCAGTCTCTACTTCTTTTCATACTTCTCCAGACATCTCTTTATTTTTACTTCTCCTATTCTTTAGTCAATTTCAAAGTTATAGCAAGCAAACTATGATATTTCTAAAATTACATTATACTTCTAATCACCAATTATATCAATCTCTATTCTCTCCCTATGTCTCTGGTAATAAATATTTACCTCCACTATATACTCAATAAGCCTTTTCTTGTTAAAAGAACTATTCACATTTCTTATATATATTGATTTTCAATTATCTTCAACTTGAATCTCTGTTTTCTAGCAAACTTTGAACTCATAACCAACTTTATTGCCTCACTATCCAACAATGCTTTTACTATCATCTCTTCTTGAGTATCAATCCTTTCCAGCCTAATTTTCACTGTAACTTCTCTTAGCATGTCTATATTATCTAGATTGCAGCAGGATATATTTTTCATTACCTTACTGGGCATTGCAAACCTATTGTAGTTATTAAAGCCTAGTCAAGGACTATCAGACTGTCTTCTTTATTTAAATTATCTCTACAATTATTTCCATATTTGATTTTTCTTCTTTATTCTATAATTTTCTGATTTTTACAATTCCTTGTCAAATATCCAAAACTTCTGCAACTATAGCAATTTCTTCCTTTGTCTATTTCTATCATATATAGATCATATCTTGGTACAACCTTTGCCCACTGTCATTACAAGTGTATAACAACTACATTTATTCTTTTTACTCCCTCTATTAGTACAGATACTATTGACATCTATTGTTGAATCTTTTGCCTCCTCAGCCAAACTTGAGGCTGAGATAATTGTTGCTTTTGTGCTCCACCAGTATCTGTTAGTATACTTATCCTTAGTGCCAAAGATCTTATCTCTCTTCATTTTCTCAATCTTTCCTCCTTCTTCTTATTTTCTTTCTACTGTCTATTCAAGTTTATGGCTTTCTTATACTACTACTCTATACTTTTAGAAGGCATTCTAATTCTATCAGTTTTTGTCTAATTACTTCATTCATACCTTATTTAAGCTCTTTTACTAATAGTCTTTCTTCATATCTACTTCTTCTTACTATCAAGAACTCTGAAATCTTACTTGTCTTCCTATTAAATATTAATGACTTATCCATGTCTACATTTGACCTAGTGTTAGGTTTAGAGGCTACTGCTGCTTCTTTTTCTTTATGCCTACTTAAGCTATAAATGCCTATAAAACAGCTATCTACTCTTATTGCTATCTAACTATCTGTTCTAAATTAATTGAGCTATATTAACTCATGTTATAATAAGATAAGGTAGAGCTAATACTAGTCTTCTCCTCAGATCCATATTCTGAACTAGACTCAATCTTAGTAAGTGTTAGTGGGCCTTTTTCTTATCCTACCTCATACTGTTTACTGACTACCTAATTACTAACTACTACCCTAATTCAAATGTAAATAATTTTAACTTAAGAAGGTCATTCTACTCTAAACAGAATTTTAGGAACATCTGCTATTCTCTTACATATATAAGTTACAAGTAGATATTGCAGCATAGAGCTTCTACTTAAAAGAATACAAGTAACTACTCAATACTATCTAATTAAACAATGAGTAATGTTTAGTTGGTGGCCTGGATCTAGTGACTAATATTCACAACTACCTATACTAAGCAACTAGTTCTTCTTTATGTCTAGGATCTGGCTTTTATACTGAAAGTGACTAATTGTTATAACTTAAGCTATGTTTTAAGTAAAAGACACACTCTTGTATTGAGTAACACAAGAGAACTTGATAGAGAACCTCATACAGAAATATCTATCTTATATACTAAACTATGATGGTCTGTGCTACTACTTTCCTAGCCTATCCTAAAGACTATGTGTTTGTCTTAAGGCCAACATGTGGAACACATGTTGTTATGACATCATCTTTCTAGAACATTCTACATTGTTCTCTCATATCATGTGAGCATGTGACTTCTGTGACTGTGTCATGTGACCTGTGACACTGTCACACTTTGTCTTCTTCATCTTCTACTCTTCAATAAAAAATAAGAGAAAATAAAAGGAAAATGAAAGAAAATAAAATAGAAATCTCAAGTCCATCATCTTCAATTCTGACACTAATAGTTATATTAACTACTGGTCAAGAATGATAAGAGAATAAAGAAAGAGAAAGCTAATGTTAGATAGTCTCAAGAAATTAGTATCAAGTTCTAATATTATAACTTAAGCCAAAGAGTTAGGTAAAAAAAAGAAACCTTATATTAAGGTTAACATAAGAGAATTTAATGGAGTTCTGAGTACAAAATATCTATTTTATATATACTAGGCTAATTGTCTATACTATATTAAACCTAGCCTACTTTAAAGAGCATGTGTTATTTATAAGATCAACATGTGGTAAACATACTATATAATATCATTATTTCAGAATCTTCTATATCCTTTTATATGAGACATGATTATATGACTATGAACATAATATATGACAGATATATGATATAATATCATGTTGTGTAATAGTTTTGTGATAGTTATGTATAATGTCACACTAATTTCTAACCCTAAATTTAAAATAAGAAAATTTGAATGGAAAAGAAAAGAAAAATAGGAAATAAAATGAAAATAAATAAAATTTACTATCTTTAATTTTAACAAATTGGGCAAAGTCAGTAGAGTTTATAATCTCTAGAGAAATTCTAAGTTTATTGTTCATGACTATTGAATATATTACTTATCTCTAGAAGTCTTAAGAGAATAGAATGAAATTTTCTGAAGATAACAACTACTTTTAATATTCAAAAAGTTTATACCAATCAAGTGAAATATCAGATAGAAAATTACTGATCTAACCACAGAATAATTGTGTCAGATTGTCAGAAACTCTAATGAAAAGATCTAAAATATTATAAATTGGTGAGAGCTAATTAAACAGTAGTAGAAGAAAAAGAGATATGACTATTATAAGAACAATACTTGATAAAAGTCCAGTAAGATTGACTTTGCAAACTTAGTAGCAGAAGTTATAACTTGAGAGAAAAAATATCTGTAGATTTGGTAGTAAACTTTAATAGTGTTCAGATTTCAGTTTTTAGTGAAGTAGTAAGTCTTCTTATAGCTGGTCTTTCTCTGACTAGCTAGTATACTTCTTATACCTAGGTTTTAATAAGCTTTTTTAACTCAAAGTAATATTATCCTCAGTCAAGAATAAATAAAGAGTAAGAGATATAAAAGCTTAATATTAAGTAACTTCAAAAGTAGATATTAAGTTCTAATATAAGAGAGAAATCTTATATATCTTAACACTACTATTCTAAAGTATGATTGAATTTTTTTAGCAAGTTTTATAGAGTTTATTTATTATATGACTATATAATTACAATATTATGACATTATATCTCTGTTATGATTTGTGACTTGTGAATGTCACATGTGACTCTTTGCCACACTCTCTTAGCTAAGTCTAAATAAGAAAAGAAAACCAAGTATGAGTCTCAAAGCATAAGTTTATCTGTCTAAACTGTTTAACTTAAAGTTAGGGTCTGAAAAGACAAACTCTGACATGTACAGACTAAGTATCTTTTGTATAAGTAGTAAACCAATTCAATAATTTTACAACATTATCACACCTAAGTAGTTGCTACAACACTACTAGTTGTCCACACTACATACTACTATTATAAAAAGTTTCTCTTCAAAATAGAAATAAAATTTCAGTGATACATTAACAAAAAATTTCATTTCTTTGTATAATGGAGAGACACATAACATAAAAGATAGTAGAAAGTACTGGAATATACAGTAAGTGATTTTTATAGTAGACATATAGACATTAGAGCAGGATGAATTAAATAGAGTACAGACCATTATGTGATGGTATACCTAGTGTATGAATAAAGCAAGGACTTCTTGTCAAGTTTCTCTTGTAATTTCCATGAGAAAATACTTAAGTAAGCTCTAAGTCATCGCAACTAAAGTAGTATATCAATCTTGTACGGGACTTCTAGAAATTTTATTAAGCTCCTACACATACATCTCTTAGAGTATGCTTGCATGATCTCCAATAAACGAAATATCAATGAACAAACAAACGTCGTGTTATCATAGTCTATTCTTAGTAAGGTGCAACTTACATCTTATCTAATCCTATACTTTCCTGATTTGGTAACCTTCTAAAGCGGTTCATAAATATAGCGAAACCAAGATAAGGCAATTCTAATACTACAGACTGGAATGGAATGGACTGATAGATAGACCGAAGACCAGAAGAAAGTAACCTGATCAAGATTGTTTATAGGTTCCAGAAGTATGATCGGGGAGGCGTATGACTAGCGTGGCCGAGAGTCACTTACACGAAAAGCTCTTGGTAAGAATACGCTAGTAATCAGAAGAAAGTAATCAGAAGAAGAAGAAACAAGAGTCACAACTTTTATCAAGTGATGGATGCCAATCCCTGAGCACATCATTCCTTGCAGAAAGTTTTCAGTTAACTAAACAAAGAATATCCTTGAGGCGGCTAGCTAGCAGACAATCGATTGCCATCAGTCTGATGCCGATAAGTTTACAGGAACCAATAGGCACGGTAGTCAAGATTATGTAAACGAATCAGTTGAATCATTGACAGCAGCATGTGCTCCATCGAGAACCCATGACTCCTCATCGGCCCACTCATATTCCGCGACACAATCTCACGACCCTGAAAACCTCTCAGGAGGGAAGAACAGCTGCCCGGTGATCGTATGTTGAATGTTAATTACACGCGGGAGTCCGACGCGCGGACCTTTGCATTCCATTCGGACTATAGTTGATGTTACGGGACGAACATACGGAAACCTTTGAAGCCGTCGGCGTTTCATTTGTCAAACATGTAAACTTTGTGCAGCACCTCCACGTCTTTCGTATTGCCATCACTTACGCAAAAGAGCAATCTCGAACAGAGGACAATATATCCGATAACTAAGCTTGGTTTGTCAAAATCCATGGGAATTGATTTTTATGCCGCACAGGGGAGCCATCAATTTGCTAATTGGAATATATACTGCTTTGTCCTAATATATACCTTGGCAGTATCAGCTGGAGTGCATTAATAATAGCCCTCCATAATTTCAGGATCAGTTTATCAGCTGAGCCACCGCCTTCGGAACAAACCTGACAGATATGGTTATTGAAAACTGACCCAAGTCCCTCGGCGGTAAAACTGCGCCGATAAGCATCTGACCTGGAAATGACATTAAGCGCTACAATTAGAACTATTAATAACAGTATAATCAGACTATTGATGTAGATGCAAATGCTCGACAGTAAGGCGCTCTCTGCAAGTTATTTCAAGTCCAAATGAATTAGGATGTAAGTGCACTCGCGAGCGCGCCAGCGACATATGATGGATGATGAACCAAGATGTTATCGTGATGAAGATGTAAGATGGAGCTGGAGAATACTCGCCCAGGTTGCGCGGCGACAGTTGCGTTCACCTTCAGGCAAGTGACTGGGGGGACTCTGGTCCGAAAGGCCCAGATGCATAGCCATCCTCGTAGCCAACTGGCAATAATGCCGGAAACCTAAAAACGTGATAAGAACCTTGATCTTCGGTCTGCTCACCTATAACTCACTGGATGTTCTGTCATTTTTATATTCCAACCAGGATAACAGCAGCAGTGCGTGCAACCTGTCCATACTCGGCATCTGGGAAACGGAACTCAGAATATCCTGGGATTAGCTGTTAAGTAAGAATATAGGCATGATGAGGAAATATAACACACCTTTGCATTTTCAACATATGTTTCGGCAACCTCTTGTAGACCCCGCACAATAAGTTCAGGGATGCTAACATACCTAGCAGCCCCACGGTCAGGATAACAACATTATCTCCAAAGTTGGCACGAACACACCTTACTGCCATTGCTGCAATACAGTTTGACAATGTGGGGCAAAGCCTCTGTTCCCAAAACTTCCGAAGAGTTTCATCATAAGTTAGGAAAGTAAATTCTGAGGCATATTGGTCGAAGAAGCTTTGAAAGAAGTGTGGCATCAGCGTTGGGTGAGGGTGCTGAGGGTGTTCAGAGTCAAATAATTGAATACAGCGCGGGTTCATAGGCTGTGATGAATAGGTATTATGTATCTGCCGCAGGATGTCAGCGGAACCGGGACCAACGATATTATTATAGCCCAATGAACTGTTCCTCGAGTGGTATCCTGACATTGAGGACTGTCTGTGGCCCCAGTCAATAGGTCACACTGGAGATGAACGCGTCGGCGACATACCTCGGATAGTCTGCCTGCCGCCGTGAATCTGCAGAATAAGGAGTATAGCGACAATTATCAAGGATTTCCTTCGGTGAGTGACAACTCGACCTGGAATGCGAAAGGGAAGAAGAGGGACTTGAAGACCCAGAGGAAGTGAAAACATCGATAGAACAACGCGAAGTGGTTCTGGAATGATTAGCAGAGATACAGGGTAGTGGCGCAGCAGCTCGATGCTTACCTCTGGCTGGGGACGCTATTTGAATTGATATGACGCCCTGCCATAACTCGACTCCGCTCGGCAAAATATCTCTCCCTATCCTTGAAACTGCAGGGGATCTTGGAGGCCTTGCATGCTTTACACTTTGTGTCCGAGGAGGGCTGCAGACACTTTGACTCTGAAGACTGCGAACACTTGATCTTTTTTAGACGACTGGAGAAAGTGAGCAGGGGAGAAGACAAGAGAGAGATGTAGACGAACCAGGAGTCGCAGGAGGTAACGAGACGGGTGCGCTTATTGGGATTGACGGAATGCTGGGGGGACTCGATGATGAACTGGAGACTGGCTTCCATCGGGATAGGAGTCCGATGGAGTTTAGATGCAACGAGCTATATAGGACGAGCAGGTCACAGCGTAACGGGCAGAAAATCCTGAAAAAACACAGCCGGTGACACAAATGAGTATCATTAGAGCTTCAAGTTGACAACGTCCGATCGGATCTCTCGTGCCGCCGTAAAAGGAAGCTGAGATTGAAAACCGGGCTTCTTCAGGTCTTCGTTTCAGCCTTACGCCCATCTGCTGACTCAACTGGCTTGGCTCGCCTTCATCACGTGCACCGGGTTCGCTGGTTCGATTCTGTCACGCGCGTGATGCCCTGGAATAACAATCATGTCTACATCACCATGCATCTACTTGTCCACATCCTTTCCAGTTCCAATGACGTTGACTTCCTCCTGCCTCCCTGCACCCTCCTGCCTCCCTGCACCTCCCTTATCCTTCAGCGTCCGCTGAAAACAATACCTCGCCACTCGATCCTGTCTATTCAAGATGTCGTCTGTAACCACAATTGGCATTGGGTTTCAATCTCACCTCTCCATAATTGTCCTGAACTGTTAAACGGACCTGCTCATCATCTCCGGTAACAGCGCTTCTACTCGTTTCCCCAGTGTAACCGATGTCACTATCTTCACCCGTCACTGGGTTACCATGGGCATCCAGTGGGACGTTAGATTCCAGAGACTTGTGGTATTTATGGAACGTGAATAGCCCGATGCCTACGCAATGTATTTCAATCCACATATCGCTCAAAGGCCACGGCTAGAACCTACCACAGACAGTGATAGCGACCCCGATGACATTCAAGGGTGTCAACCGGTCTCCAAAGAACCATGATGAGATTAAAATAGTTGTTACTTCTTTGGCAATCCCTGCTATTGACATCGGAACAACCCCAACGCGCTGGATGGTGCTATGTGGAATTCGTCATCGGTACATGGAGAGATTGAGAGGATACATTACTAAAATTCGCTCAGGACCATACAAAAGGCGACGACCCCTGGTGCGCTCAAAAAAACCACTGTTTCGAGTATTTTTGAAAACCCGGAGAAGAACTGCGATTGAAACAGGGAAGGCCAGCTTTCAATAGCAGCACTAACGATAGCTAGACACACTCCCATAGCAGGAGCTAGCCAGTAAATTGTCGCTGCAGGGTTATCGCATCCCATTTGTTTATTTCTCAGCATGATTTGCAAGAGACTCCATCGTAACCCTCCCATCACACTTGCAGTGATGACTAGGAGGAACCCTTGCAGGAAAAAATCTGTTTCCGTTGCGACCATAAGTATAACTCCGGAAAAAATCAAGAAGATCACGGCCACAAGTCTCCATGAGAATAGTTCCAGGCGAAACAGAAATGCGAATAGAAGTACAAATATTAGAGAGGATGATTTGCACATAGCTGTAATAATACCATGATGTTAAGACCACTCTCTTGGAGCAATGCAACCACATACTGTAGAACGAAAGCGTGATCGTTTTCAAAGAAAAATTTGAGAGACCAATATCTAGACTTGTTGCCACTGCCGCTGGTATTGCCTTTGTGCTAAAAATGTGTGATCATGAGTGCTGCAATAGAACTAATTGAACCCAGATGAGGCCAAGACATTGAGTAAATGCATCACCGCTGAAACATATAACAGAGAGAGAGAAAGATGATACAACAGGTTCATCCAAATCTGCCACTAATGGCTATCGGCGGTCAATACGGCATCCTGTCAGTCACTCCGCAGCGGCCTTTGCGACAGTCGGATGACTTGACCGGTAAAGTGCTATTTAAGAGACATGTACAACATGAAATCACAAGTTGCTACCCGCTGGGCATGGAGTTGTCTAGTGGATCCACAACACGAGGTTGCCCAGATAAGCTAACTCACCCGTAGTCTTTACGAGTGGGTGACTTTGGCGGACGAAAATGGGATGGCCATGTAAACCGGAGGAAGGCAGCGAGGGCGAATTGCACAGACAAGTGCATGGTAGTAACGAAAAGGGGAGCGGGAAATCCATAACGACTTGTCGAGAACATCCACTTGTTATACACGGACAGAATGGTTGCAAAAGTAAACCTATGTTACGGCCGCCGTCGAACAGATTGCAAAACCCAGCAGACTGACATGACACACCAGGCCAGAATGTAAAATGCATTTAACGCAGCATTCCGCCACCACAAGCGCTTCTTCTCGCCCAACGATGCGTAGTGAAGCCCTTGAGGGTAGTATCCACTTTCAGACTCGAGTAGTTCTAGTTCTTCTTCTTGAGAAGAACGAGTATTGAACCTGGAGATGTTAGAGTTTTGGGTCATGACATGGCCTATTACGGAAGCGGAATGACGCGTGGTTAACAACTTTTCCCACCTTGATTTTTCCCATCGTTCAGAAACAGTTAGTCCTCATTTCATAGATCTATAACATGCTATTTCTCAGGCCTGACCCACTTGGGCTGGATGGCACATCTTTATATTCCTGCTGACATTCAAGTATCCTGATCATTTGTTTCAAGTTTTGTGGCTGAGAGCTCACTACTGGCAGCTGGAGCGCGTGCTGGGTCTCGCCTATCATACACAAAAATTGATTGACATCTATCCTGAAATTGAAAGAGATGTTCTTACCACGTCCGCCAATGATCAAATTGTTTCTGGTGCAGGAATTCTCTGAAGTAGTCGTCTTTCTTCATCTCAGATCGAAACTGGGCATGCTGCAAGAGTTCTAGATGGTGAAGAGCATGTGGATAACTGATAGGACATGCCATGAGGAACATCATCACCACCAATTGAGGAAATATGCATACTGAATGAACCGAGCGTAATCTTTCTCTTTCCAATACATGAGGTATTCCAAAAAGTTAATAAATGCTGGCTGTTCAAAGATGTTCTGTTGCGCTAGGGATTGAAGGTAAAACGGATTCGCCAGTGACTGAACAAACTCCAGCTCAAGCTCAAACCGAGCGCGGTTTGCTGCCTTTTGTTCATCGGTGAATGTTTGCTGGCTTGTGTCGTTCACCATTGAGTCGCACACAATTAACAATTACCAACTTGTACACCCAAGTAAATTATCACATGATCAAGCAATTGACTGGACAACTTTTCTTCGTAGTTAGCAGACAGATACCAAGATGTCGGATGATGATTCAAGCGGCTGGCAACTAACCGAGTCTGATCCCGGGGTGTTCACGTACTTGATCCTTCCCTGATCTTTCGTATCCTCAACTAATTGCTCATCCAGAGAACTCCTGAAAACTCTTGGTGTTCCTTTCATCGTAGATGACCTGTACTCACTCGAAACGGAGTCACTGGCTACACTTCAACCCATCCATGCTTTAATTTTTCTATTCAAGTGGGTACCAACTACATCAGCAAGTCCCGCAAGTGCCTCCAACGGGGAGTATGATCCAGACTTCTCTGGGTTCTTTGCACATCAAGTCGTCAATAACGCCTGTGCAACTCTGGCTGTCATAAATGCCCTCGGAAACATTCCTAATCTTCGTAGTGGTGCTCAGCTTCGGGATCTTATGTCTTTTGCAAGTGAACTAGATCCCCAGACGCGCGGTCTTGTTATCACGAGCTCAGATTGGCTTAGAGAAGCCCACAATGCACTATCACCCCCAGATACCTTCTCACTAGATGGACTGGATCTGCCCAAGAAAACCGAGGATGCGTATCATTTTATTGTCTACCTTCCATTTCTGGGCGCTTTGTATGAGCTTGATGGTCTAAGGCCCCATCCGGTTCGACATGGATCCTATCAGGAAAATGGGGAAGGCTGGTTGAAGACAGCACGGTGAGTCCCGTATGCTCATCTAGCCAGCTGATACCAATGAAAATCAGAGAAGTGATCGAGGCCCGCATCAATACGTATCCCGTCGGATCGGTAATTCCAAACGTTGTCATTTTTGCTCACGATGTTTAATGTGAATCACAGTTAGAGTTCAGCCTACTCGCTCTCAGAGATGATCCTCTTCCCACATTACAATCACAACTCGATCGCCACCAAGCCTCCGGTAATGTTGCAAAAGCCACAGAAACTATTGCAACTATCAACAACGAAAATAACAAGCGTGAACGTTGGGCTGTAAGCATTCCTCTTCCAATGACCAGGGCCGATGATCTGACGTATAAGATCCAGTTTGAGAACAGTCTTCGAAGACACAACTTTGTCGGGTTGGCCTACGCATTACTCGTGGCTCTCGCAAAAGGGGATCTTCTTTCGAAGGCACAGGATGATGCACAGAAAGCAATGTATGAGCGAATAGAGAAACGTAAGGCGAAGGGCATGAGCATGGACGACGAATAGATGATCGTATGATTAGGCGGGACGATCTCTCCAATTTGAACTGGTTCAATATATTAATATTACTTGTGTATACACAGGCACCTGCCCCATGACCGAAAGCATAGACTGATGCAAGTTTATTCGCTCCGTAGGAGACGTGTATTTGATAAGCATGTTTCCATGGGCTACGCCGCTGAATCACATTGTGCTTATGTGCCGCGCGTCCTGCCTAGTCATACTACATCAGGATCTTATGGAAGGCCGATTTGTCAAGCATCACTCAAATTTCAGCCATAGCGCCCACTAGGAAAAACGATGTCCACCGACCATATATCACTTCTGATATCATCATCACTCAAGTTGAATAAAATATAATTAACCCGGAGTGTCCGGTACTGGCATCGGAAAGCGTGCTCGCCCATCAATCACTTTACTAGCTCGATCTCGTCCTCGAGCAACAGACGGTGCCAAAAGACACTGTAGTCATCATCATCGAACCTATCGTGGATATGTTTCCACTCCCACAGGATCCCTTCAGGGATTTGCGTCAAGTCTGTGATAGACATTGGAATTTTACTCATTGTCGACGAAATTCAAACTGAATTTGGCAGAGTGAATAACGGGAAGGAATTATTTGCGATTGAAGAGAGCGGGAACATCATAGTTATTGTTTCCGATTAGGGCTGTGATCAGCAATCACTAGCTGCATCAGTCTTGAAGCGAATCGGTTAAACTCGATGCCTGCAGTAAGTCGTGAAACTCCCTTCCGACTAAACCGGTCTCAGCTGTTACTACAGAGACTCTATATTCGCTCCCATGAAGATAAAAGAGATGTACAACTTTTCCCCCAGTACGGATGGGAAACAGCGTGAAATGGGTTCATAGACTGCAAGTCGACTTCCGTATACGTATGTCATTCTGCCAGGAAATTGATTTTGAGAGCCTTCCCAAGGCCACCCTGTTATGGATGATATCAGGACAGAACCGTATGGTCATGGGCGACCGACGACTTGGCTGACCGCTCGAGTCGGCTTCTCGAGTCGTGAATGCCGAACCGAATATCGTGGATTTTGTACGAACCCTGCCTTAATTTTCAGTTTTTATACTCTTTCCATTTTCATATCGTAGAGAGTATAGCATGCTTGACCCAGTATATTCAGGGTTGAATTTACATCACAGTGAAACCAGGCATGCTCATGCGTCTCGTTAGCTGAATATCTGACGTGTGAACGACACGAGCGCCCCTCGTTTGGGAGCTATCAGTGAGAACGGGATTGATTGCATGTTTCAAGTATTATGCTTGCAGTTAGTCTTGCTTAGCACTTCGCAGTGCGGGTGCAATGGGATATACTTATCAAGAGCTGCTTTGTGAGAGCCGTGTCCCGAGGTGTATAAGTATTCTCCTGTGTTATGGATTACCAGGTAACATATGAACTTGGATAAGATTGTCAAACAGTGGCCAGAGAACTACTAGTATCAGTTCCATTCTCATCCTAGTAGATGACATTGACATTGTTGGATCAGTATGATGGTGATGAAGAAAGCACTACAGTTTCTGAAGAAGGGGAAGTTAATTCAAAGAATCCGCCCATCAGCCTATCAGCTCGCATTGTCCGACTGCATCTAACTATCTGATGGATTTTCTCCCGGATAAGTCCCGTGAATTATCGCGGTTGGCGCCATGGGAGAGTGTCGCACGGAATTTAGCGGAGTCAGGAGGTTGAGGGCTCGCAGGATGTTCGAAACAGAAAAGGGCGCCGGAAGCAGCAGCCGCTGGAAAAGAGACTGTTCCCAAGTTCTGATTTCATTTGCAGCATATTGCCACCCTGCTTTGCTTTGTTCTAGTTCAAGTGATATCTCGGGAGATAGATCTCACCTACACGCGGTGGTATTAGGATATTTCATCTATGCGGATTGCAACGCCGTGGACGATAAGGCTGTTCAAAGAATCACAGAGCTTCTTTAGAACGATTCTGGTAGCCTTTGTCAATACAGGTATCATAGGGGGATGATCCAAAGGATCATGTAACCCCACCGACTTGTTACCAAAGTTCTCGAGGATGAGAATGCTAGAGTGGAAGGCGCAAGTTCCTTGAAAATATCGTTATGCGGTTTATGGCTTGGTCCATATTAGTCTCGACAGGGCATCACAAAGACCTCCTAGCAACGATGATTCTGGGTCAGTTTGAAATGAGGGTGAGGAGCATTGTGGGTTATGCTCATGACAGCGGCGCATGCGTCTTCTCCGGCAACAGCAGAAGTTCTCATTTCGGAGTTGAAGGCCTCTCAGCCCGAAATGCTTCAACACATTGCTAGAAGTATTCCTGGGACCGTCCCAAAGCATACTGATTTGATTTGTGGTGCAAGGGCAAGGGAACATCCATGACAGAAGTGGCAAACCGGCCATGGCGATGATGAAAAGGACAGACAGACAGCGCAGCACAGGTGTTGCAAGGATACTAACCAATCATTTAGATCTCCATTCTGGGTTAGTCCCTGTGCCTCGATATGTACAGGCAACATACAGGCACCTGCAAAGAACTCGCTGGTGTTGCACTAGCTCCCGCGTCCTTTTGGCACTGAACTTCATTTGAGATCAGTCACAGTCAGAATACGACTTCGTTTTTGTCACCAGCGACATAAAAGACTCTGCGGTGACAATGGCGACCCCCGAGCCAGACGATCTTGTACAAAAACATACCACATCGCCTCCGGCATCGCCCACAGCGCACTCTCCCAACCCCCCTTCCCCTTCGTCAGCGATAACTTCAGGCAAGGAGAAAACACCAGAACAATGCATTACCACGCCTTCACCCTCAATTTCACACAACTCTTCTCGTTATCCGTCTCAGAGATCATCTCAGAGGTCACCGGGGAAAGGATATGAAACAGACGAGGCTACATGGGGATCGAATTTCTGGGTGACATTAGTTGATCCGCAGGTGCGTCCGTGGCCTCGGTAGCTGATCATGTCATAGCGAGTTTGATGTTATCTGACAGACACAAACATCTTTTTATGCCTGCCCAGCCACAGGTCAAGTTAGCTGGGATGCTCCCGTGGGACATTTCGTGTAAGTCATCGCTATCTTGCTTCTACGTTTACTTCCTTCAACTTACCTTGATATGCAGCCTGCCACCGAGCTCTGAAGGAGAGTGGTGGGAGCTCAGCGATAATTCGCGCGATGGCATACCATATTACTATCAAACCAAGACCGGAGAGACTGTCTGGGAGCGTCCCAAGGGATTTGTGATCCCCTTAGGGATAGTGCAGGTGTGTGTTTAGTACCTCCGGTCATCATGAGGAGCTAAATTTGTCATGGCACAGAATACTGCTCTTGGGCGCCGATTATCTACGAGCAAATATGATCGTTTTTCACAGTCGATACCTGACGCTCTTGGTTTTGATAGTCAAGAGGTCGTCGATGAGTTTGGCGTCCGCAGAAATCTTAGTCGGCGCATACAGACCTCGGTTGTTGGCACTGCACCCGACAAATTGCAAATTCGTCACACTCAGTCCAATCGTTCAGCCCATACTAGTTCAATACGAAGGCAAGTTATTAGAAAGTCTCAGTCTGGAGACCCATCCAATGGAGGGCTACGAAATTTAACGCCAATCCCGGGGTCTCCGCACACCACAGAATACTCGACACCCCCTTCTCCATCATCCATCAATCCTAAAGTAGAGAACAGTCCCGGTTCACCTTCAAAAAACAAGGATAGCATTAATGGAAGAGCGCGTTCTAATGGTGATGTCCATTTCGTCGACTCATTCCGTCGGACAGCCGGAACATCTTTGACAGTCCGCTCACAACCACAGAGTCTTAACGCTGCTTTAGAATTATTAGCTACGTCCGAAGTAGATCCCAGGAACCCCCAAGGAGGTTCTCCTTCGGAAGCTAGCTTCGGTACCCTTTCGAGCTATAAGTCTGCACCAACCATACCGAGCATCGACATCCAAAGTGACTCTTCCAGCGTACGCAGCCTTCGGGGTCTTTCACCATCATCATCTAGGCAAGGTTCCACCAAGTTCAATGGCAACAGCACATCCAAAATTGCAGCCAGGGGCATCAGTGCTCCAATGCCAAACCCTGGTGCGCTATTATATCGGTCTCTTCTGCGCACCTATAACACCTGATCGATTCTTTAGCTGCTACAATGGAGATGAATCCAATCAAGAATCGTCCTCTAGGTCAGCCTATCCCTGTGGAGCGTGTACAAATTGTGCCCACGAATGGTTCGATAATAAGCCTGAGTACTGGGTAAGCCCAAAACACTGGGTTGATATGAGTCATGAGGCTGAAAGATGTATATAGACCATATCCTACGCTACCGCAAGATCTTCAAATGGACATTCAACAATTCTCGGAGTCTGACTATGCCAAACAATATTTCTCCACTTATAGGAGCGGATTCATTTTCAGGCGACGAGTGCCAGTTGAACAGCTCATGACATGGCAGAAGGTTAGTTGGATAACACTCACTTTATTTGATGCATTAGCACTCAAAGTGTAATAACCATGGCTAGTCCTCGCTGACATCCCCGCTCCTGATGCTCAACAGAATGCTGAGTAAGGATGCCGTCAGAATCTTCAAGGTCATTCAGCGACTCATGGGAGATCGTGAGCGCGAGAAGCCAGTCGGTGTCCGACTACAGCAAGATACAAAAGTGCTACCCATACATCTCAATGCTTCCTCAACGTCTTTGGCCTCCAGTCTATCCGGTATCCTGGAAGAGGAGCGTTGGTTGATCGGAGAAGGTCTTGCACATGGTGAGCTTCGAGACGAGATCTATTGCCAGGTGATGAAACAACTGACTCGGAATCCCAATCCGTAAGACTTCTGGCTCGTTTTTTTTTGTTCATACCGTTGACTAGGCTTTCTCTCTCAGGGAGAGCGCATTCAGAGGCTGGCAATTCCTATGTGTACTTCTTATCAGCTTCCCGCCATCAAAGGACTTTGAAACTTATCTTCAGAGTTTCATTCAACAACATACGAATCAACAGGAAAGTAGAATTGATATCATCGCCAAATACTGTCTACGCCGTCTAGCTGTAATAACTAAGAAAGGCCCGCGTGGCAAGCCACCCACTGTCTCAGAAATAGAGACTGCTTCAGTAAGCCAAACTAGCCTACTTTTTAGTAAACAAATCAGTCCAACAGTGGTCCTAACAACTTCCTAGGATGCTGCTTTCAATCCATCCACATTCGGTGAATCATTGGACGTGATCATTCGCCTTCAAGAACGCAACTATCCGCACAAGAAAGTACCTATCATCCTTCCTTTCCTCGCCGATGGCATCTTGGCACTGGGAGGACTTTGCCTGGAAGGTATCTTCCGAGTACCGGGCGATGGCGATTCTGTCTCCGACCTCAAGCTCCGTATTGATCGCGGATATTATACCCTGGACAATGTTGATGATCCCTACGTTCTTGCATCGCTCATGAAACTGTGGTTACGAGAACTTTGTGACCCTTTGATACCTGATGAGATGTACAATGAATGCATCATGAATTCTAATGACCCCGACTCCTGTGTCCGTATGGTCGAGCGCCTGCCCACGATCAATAGACGAGTTATACTGTTTCTCGTCAGTTTCCTCCAGTTATTTCTGGAGGAAAAGACGCAAAACATCACCAAGATGACACCGGCAAATCTGGCATTAGTTATGGCACCTAACCTTCTCAGGTGTGGTTCTGACTCCATATCGGTTGTTTTTACTAATGCGCAGTGAGTCTGTTGGTCATTATCTGCTGTAATTGATTTATGGATCGGCAGATATGAGCAACTGTTTGTCTACCATCTATTGCTCCACCTCAAGTGCCAAGAAGTTGATCCCCACTACAAGCCGACACATGGCCTTGGCGCTATTCCGGAAGCTCGTCCCCGAATGATGTCTCGAGCACGAGACCGCCGTCGATGACCTATCTTACTCTTCGTGGAAACTTGATCTTTAATCGACCTTACACGTAATTGTATTCGATGTAGTTTGCATATTGTAATTATCAACCACAAATTAGAAACATTAGTCTTATGGATTACATCCTGAATCGATGGTCTTCGTCACCATTTATTAAAGCCCTTTTCGTCTGACGGATCATCTCGTAATTCTTGCACCTTCCATTCGTTGAAATTTTTGTTTGCTCGAGTTGACCCAAACTTCCTGTTCGCTAGATCATGGCCTGTGTCTCGTCGGATAGAATCCAATTGAGTCCTAATACGCGAGACTTCATCCTCTGACCACAACTTTTCCAATTCGATATCCTGTCGAATAGTGTCCAAAAGCCTGCCCGTCTTGTTGTCCAGTTTGATACCATTCACCTGCATCTCCCTGATCACGTTGAGAACTGCGTCTGCGTCTCGGAAACACAACCAATGCGTCTTGATGAGTTCACTATATGCATCAACCGAGCAACCGAAAGCGTACGAAGCAATTGATGATGATCTGACGTAATTGAATATGGCCAGTGTTGTGTGAGGATTATGATATATGTCACGAAAAGTCGACATGAGGAGAGCAATGATACGCGGATACCAGAGAGGTCGCAGTGGGACATTTCGCTTAATCCTCGTCTTCACATCCATCTTCATCACTTGCTCCTCGTATGTCTGCGCCTCTGCAAATACATCAATAAGTGCCCAGTCTAGTAGTTCCTGGTCATTTCGACACAAATTCATCTCCTCTTTTTTCCTATCAAATTGCTCCTCCGCCACAGCATCTCCAAATCTGGGCATACTGGGTGTTCGTCGGATGCGCTCGTAGAATTCACTTGAAAATACTTCTGTATTGGGAGCAGTGGAAGATTCCTCTGTAGAAGGACCGGAACCAGGGGTAGAAGCGACTTCAGCGGCCTTGAATATTTCATCAAAAAGGTCCGCGAAAGCTCTCTGTTCATCGGCTTTCAAGTCAACAGGCCGGGAAGGTGATTTTCCAAGTTCAGAACCTGGGACGACGTGGTCCCATGGTATTTCAGAACTGCTGAATATCGACTCGGAATAATCGATGTCAGGACTGAACATGGTCAGGTTCGACTATTCAAGAAATACATGTGACTTACACAGAAGACAATGACTTCAACCTGACCTGAGACCAGATAGTAGGAGAGCTTTTCGACCGAGGAGAAGTTGTTTCAGAGCATGTTGCAAGGCGTGGTTGCAGCCTCCATCGACATACATGAAGATTTGACCTGGAAGCTTGAACAATCTTAATGCATGAGACTAGTTGCTCGGATCGGAATGGGTGAACATACAGGTAAGAAGAGCTGTATATACGTTTCTTGAAGGTCTAAAATTGCTTGGAAGGTTTGTTCTACTCAGCATGGGGATTGATGAGTTGAATTGATATATACAAGAAGTTATTCGAGTACCACAACAGGTCCAAATAACACGGGGCGAGATTCACATTAAGTATCGGCGAGGTCTCAGCGGTATGGAATTGAGTAGGGAATACACACATAGAGGTAGTTGGGAAAAATGAACTACTTGTACAGCAATTCAATCCCTCGGAGCGAAAGACACCTTCAGAGGCAAGTTCTCGCCCTGGAGTTGACTACCTTCCAAAGTTGGGATCATGACCAAACACGCTTCCCTCCTCAACTTTTCGATTTCCGGTGTGGGGCTTAAATTAAAGTTGCTGATAATCTCCACGGTCAACGCCTGGACCTCATGGAGAGCAAACCGCCAACCGATGCAGGTCCGCACACCACCTGCAAAAGTCAAGCTGGTACGAGCATAGGGGAAAGGTCATGAGTATGAGTATAAGTGGCACACGTCGAGAATCGGGTCATGAGCTCAAAAAACAGCATGGGAGTAGACTCACAGGTTCCCATATACACCAACATTCAGACCTTGCTTCTTGCCAATATCCCTGGTCCATCTTTCCGGGTTGAAAATATTTGCGTCTTCGCCGAAAATCTCTTGATTCCTATCTCGGCAGTCACAAAAGTACACACACAAAAAGTACGCGTCGGAATAACCGTGTTGCAAGGAAAAATGGAAAGGATATAGGACCGAAACAAGGTAACACATCTTTGAGCTCCAACGATCCTAACCAACAACAAAGGATCTACGAACCTATTGTAGCCACAAATAGAAATTATGATTTTCAATCCTCTGGGGATAGGAAGCTCAGACAAAACCTTCCCAGATACCGTACTAATCGGCCTGAGCAGTGGCAATACCTCATCCTTGACCGCTTGTCGGAAATTATGATACACGGCAGGGTGGAACCTCATCGACTCCTAAGGAATTACCGCAACAGTCGTTTAGAGCACAACAGAGAAAATCGGGAGTCAGTCATAGGTTCATGAACAAGAGCGTGAACCGAAAAACGATCCATTCGACCGCGGGTGAATTCATTATAGACAACTCACCTTGAGAACCGCATTCAAGTAAGGCATTCCATCGAGATCAGATGCGGTGAAGTCGGACCCTCCTCGTGCGCGAATGGCAGCTTCGGTTTCCCGTATCTCCTTACGAAGTCTCTCCTGTACATCTGGGTGACGTGCAAGCTCAAGGATTACCCAACAAAGCGTCGTCGCACTTGTCTCATGGCCTGCTAGAAGGATCGTCCTGGCGATCGAACACCGATGATCAATTCAAATTAAAATCAAATAGACTCTTCAGTAAGCCAAAAAGAAATCCTGTAATTTGGAGGCATTAGAACACACCGCATCTGCGCCAGTAGTTCTTCGTCCGTGAGCTTCGTTTCTGCATCCTCCGATGCATTCGCCTGAACTGGAGGAATCCAGAATCGCGCCAGAATCGCATGTCACAGATTATTTAGCATAAAAGTCTAAAAGGATTACTATACCAACCAAGCAAACTAAGGATATCTTTGTTTCCTTTCCCCTGTAATGCAGCATTGGATTTCGACTCGATGAGCTGACGGGTAACAGCATTCGCTATTTCAGCCGTGTGACGTGCATGTTTGAGGCTCCGACGGTTCGAATACTTCGATATGAGCTGGAGTATCCAAACTGGTAGCACAGTTTGCATGAAGACGGCCGACCTTGACGGCGATCCAAGAGTATCAGACCTGCAGATCAGAATGCGCCGAAAAAAGAAGTGACATCATTTGAAGATGGCCTAAAAAATAGAGGGCATCCGACACACATGAGTCCCATATATGCTTCCATGAGGTCATTCTTCGCATCTGCCAGTGCACCAAATTGATAGTCGAAAGCAGCTTTGAACGCAATAGTGAACAGACGTCAGATCAGTGTACAACCAAATTTATCTTCGCATACCTTCTCCAATAGAATCCATCGTTGCACGAGAAAGCCATGTCGCAACGTTGAATACTGCAGTCTGATCAGGCGAACTGGCAAGCTTGTCTGTCCACTGATTTGTCAACTAGTTGATTTAAGCGTCAGCCATCTTGACGAAAAAATTACGTGGAACATACCTCCGCACCCACTCGCCGGAAGATGGCCACGAAAGCTTTGGATTCCGGCCCTGAAATCACCGTTCAAAACACGAAACACAACCTTACCAGCATAACACTATTACCACCAAATCCGGGCAGCATGACCTTGCGTTGGCGCCGATGAGTTTCACCATCTGCCCATAGTAAGCCACGACCCATCAAAACCCGAGATATTTCCGTTCTTTCAGGCCATTTCAGGAAGTTGTATCCTTCAAATGTCAGAATAATCAATTGATAGACACGCGCCTTCTTACCAGAAGTGTGTAAGATGTATTGCAAGGCCTTAGGATCAGAAATCAAAAGGCGATCTTCCTGAGATATGCGCTCAGCAAAAACAGGCTGATAGGCGTGAAAAAAACTTGCGCCAAATGCACCCTTGATTCTGACGACGCCACCATATTCCTTCTGATACTTGAAGTCTGCGTCCCCAACTTGGCTTTGGAACAATTCAGGTAAATTACCTATAGAGTAGAATTAGTTACGACCATCTCATGCCTGAATCCCCTGGGGAACATACCGAGTACAAACGATTCTGGTGGTGGCCCACGGACATTGGCGACTGATATTTTTGTTGCTTTCCGATAGAGAATCATGCCGCCCACAATTGTTGATAAAATCCCAATAATTAGAGGCTTTTTATAACAAACGGGACATTGATTTCGTATGCGCTGTAGTATGAGGAATATGAGACATACATTCGCAATCTGATCCTGTGAGCCGGTCATCAACCTAAGAAACGATGTATTGTAGACTAATAGCACTGTGCTTGTGTTGAACATCGTGTGTTGTTACCTTTCTTTCAAGTTCGCAACAGAGCCTGATGGATAGTCGGGGCTATAGTGGGATGGACTACAACGGAGAGTTTGCAACTTTTCTGTCACTTTTCTGTCAATTTGTGGACACAGATCACGAAATGTCACAGAAGCCAATGACAAACAGTCGAATTCCGTGTAACCTATAGGTCCTTTATAGGAGGCGCACTTGCTATGACGATGATGGAATATTTCGAGGGAACTGCTTTAAATAACGAGAGGGAGGCCCAGGTATCCATCACCAGCAGTTTGGGTCAAATGCTTCAGGCTAGAATGCTTCAGGCTAGAATGAAACTAGTGTGGACAAAAATAAATTAAAAATAAATTGTTGTTGTGGGATTTGTCGGTCGATGTGCATTTTGAACGCTTATAACGGAGCTTCATGGTAGATTTGTTTGTTTAGAGCGCACAAAAAGAAGCCACTGAGGGAACCATTAACGATTCTTGATTTCCGGCCTGAGAACGGCACATTCGTTTGGATTAGAAAAGGGCATCTGGTTCACACACAGAATCTCGGGAGAAAGCGATGAGAATGAGGTTGACGTCAAATTTCATTGATCACAGAGCAGCACCCTAGAAATACAGGATAAGATATTTGTCCCCTCGCTCGTTGTGACGGAGCCGAATGTTGGCGTTCTATGTCAGGGTGTTGGTGCGCTATACAAAGGAGCCTTGAACCAGATATCATAGGGTAAGCCAAACAGACCAGTTTGGCAGGTCACATGATTGGTAACTTCCACTACTAATTTCATGAGTAACACGACAACGGACATCGACAAAAACCAAGAGACGAGGGTATGGGGCGACGTAAATCGTAGCCTGGTTAATCAAATCGAAGCCGGAAACGAGAATTGTCTGTCGTGTCGTATAATCGGATCTGGGACCTTTGCTGGCGTCGGTATCTATGCTTTAATGCAAGCCAGAGCCACAGCAGCTGGAACACCTGCTCAAAAAAAGATAATTGGCGGTCTGGGAGTTGGTATGTACTGCGTGCAGTGACATAATACGAACTGCTAAGTTTATTGCAGCTATGCTAATCGGGAGTGTGATTCGGTGGTATCAATGTGAGTCAGAGGAAATCTGAGCTGTTAGCGCAATGACTCAATTTCTCTGCTAGAAATCAAACATGACATATATTGCGACACCTCGAACCAAAATGTTCATTCATTCATGAGTGAAATTGGCCTTCCTCTTCTCGATGAACGCGGCCATACCTTCAGAAATGAATAGAATTAGTTGGATGGAGGAGTACAGAATATCAGTTCCTTGCCTTCCTTCTGGTCATTAGTAGCAAACAAACTATGGAAAATCCGCCTTTCATACTTCAATCCCTCCGTTAATGTAGTCTCATAGGCTGCAGTGTACTCATCAGTCCCATAAAGATCCACAAGATCGAGATGCAGTACCTTCATTGACAACTTCTTTTCCAGCCTGCACTGAAATCCGACTCTTCTCAGAAATTTCCTTTGCCATCGCAATAGCATCCTTAACCACCTGCCCCTCACCCTCTGCAACGATCCTGCTGATCATACCCCACTTATCCGCCTCCTGAGCCGTAATCATCCGACCAGTCAAGACCATTTCCATAGCTCGTGATTTACCGACAAGTTGCGCAAGACGCTGAGAACCTCCGCCACCCGGAATAACACCAAGGTTGATCTCAGGTTGACCAAACTTAGCACTTGGTGAGGCGAGGATGATGTCACACATGAGTGCGAGCTCGCAGCCTCCTCCAAGCTTTCAAGTCTTTAAGTTAGAAATTGCGATCGGGTGTTTCGGGGGGACATACTGCGAATCCGCTGACGGCGGCGATGATAGGCTTGCTGATCTTCGTCATGTCGGCCCAGTCTTCGAGAAACCTGTTCTGATATACATCCGCAACTTTGAACCAGTATACACATAAGAAGTGTAGGTCAAGACAATGACAGTAAACTCACATTGCTTGTCTTTCATTTCCTTGATGTCTGCTCCAGCTAGTAATGGAAGTACACTATTGTTAGTCCGAAATCAGAGAATCTAACCCAGTGTCTACTGACCAGCAAAAGCTTTCTCCGACCCGGTTAGTACCATAGCACCAACTGTATCATCCTTATCTGCACCCTTTAATGCCTGGTTCAGCTCTTTGAACAGTGGGCTACACAGGGCATTGAGTGCTTTCGGTCTGTTTAACTGGATGAGTAGAACATGGGGTTCTGGACGAGACGTTATGATATATTCATAATTTGCAACAGAAGACATTCTGTGATGTTGGATTATTCCAAAAGCGGATGTTATGGGGGTTATTATCCTGTAGGTGCGAGGATTGGAAAGCCGAAGGGGGTTGCGAAGGAACGTACGGGAGAGACAAGCCATTCCGACAGTCTGAGCTGGGAGATATATGGTGCAATTAAAACGTGACTGGATTCAAGCTCATGACTGTGCCAGTCCTAGTTTGGAGCCATGCCACTGGAATGCCACTGGAATTTTGCCCTAGAAGTCCTGGGCATGCACAAAGTACATCTCAATCGGCTTTTCGACATCAGCAAGCAGCAGAATTGGGTCATCTGGCGAGTAAACAAAAGACCTCTCCAACTTTGACGCCCGTCGTATGCATTGACAAAAGTTAATCAACGAAGGCAGAACGTTTTTCGGACAGATCAAGCTGGAGTGAATACTAGTACAGGAAATTTCGGAAGACAGTGACTATTGGCTCATTGTGCAAGGTTGAAAGGAGTGGCAATGTTGTAAGGGAGAACTGACAACTTCTCGCGATCCCACTTGAAGTCATCAGTTTGGATCATAATAACTGAAGAGATGCGTGGCATACCACTCCTGAGGTATAGTAGATGTCCTTCTTCACTACATCCCAGACTCTGTTGTTGGGAGGCATTTCAATATCCGATATGGAGTGTAGGTCAGACTCGCACGCACTGATCAATAGTATCTGCCTCGAAGATGAATACAGAGCCGATCATTTTCTTCGGCGCATCCGGGGTTACGACGGACTCTGGGGTTAAAATAGCGCCCCCAACGCCTAAATCCAGTAACAAGCTACAGAAACGAGTTCAGAAAATCTAAGGACATACGAACAATTCCACTACCGAAGTTGGCCGTCGCGCCCTCGATATGCTTCGGCCTGACAGAGAGGCGCTTTTCGAGAGTGCCTTCTTCAGTCTTGTCAGGGGCATACACAATCCAGCGTTGACGAGGGACTGAGGACATAGTCACAGTTCAAGACCGGAATTGTAATAGCCCTTGGGCTATTATTCTTGGAAAGCATTCCGGTCCGTCCTGATCCGCTAGTATTAGTACCCCGGGCTTGGGGGAACTTTGGGGCTGCAATTTTTCTTTCTGACTGTAGAGTTCCGATCCTCTCTCCCCTCTCATCGATCTCTGGATCAGAGATCATGCAATCACCAGAAGAGATATTTGATGGAAATACTCCTATACTGCCAGTTCTGCCGGTGGACAGTGCTATGGATGTGCAAGAACAGTCTGTGACTGGTCAATTCCATCCCCTCTTCGCATCGCCGGAAGGCGATGTTGTGTTATCCGCTCGCGGAGGCCAGACTTATTTTCGTGTGCATTCTTACACGCTTAAGACGACTTCGGGGTTCTTTAGGACCATGTACAATTTACCACAGTGAGTCTAAGCTTTCCCCCCTTTTAGGCTCTTGTGGGTCCCAGATCAACATTTGCAGGTCCAAGTCTCAGGTTAGCGACATGATCTACTTAGACGAGGATGTTGAAGTACTTGAGCCGCTTCTTCAAATGGTCTGCGGCCTGGAGGTGCCACCCATGACGGACTGTGATTTGATTGAGAAGATTCTCTTTGTTGCCGAAAAATATGAAATGCCTGGGCCAATTTCAATTCTGCGGCTTTCGGCCTCTACACAGAGCATCCTGGACCATCCTCTCCGGCTATATTCGTTTGCGTGCCGGTATGGGTGGGAAAAAGAAGCCAAATTAGCATCTAACCGAACACTCACACTCAATTTATTCGATCCTTGCCACCGGGAAACACTGCAACAGTTACCTTCCAAGGCACTTCTCGATCTGCTGAATCTACGCCACAAAAGACGAGAACTGTGTGTCCCTTCATTGACAATGCGTCGCCCACCAACAACAGTACTGACCGAACTTCATGGTTAGATTGCGCGACAGACTAGATAACCCCCCCTTTGTTTCTGGGGCTGCCGCAAACTGCGCTCGATGTGATTCCGTTATCGAGTATCACACGTGGAGAGAACTCAAATACAGGATTGTTCTCGAGATGGACCGATATCCACAAGGGGATACAGTGCTTTCTCTCGGGCTTAATGATTGGCCAGAAGCCAATGCTTGCTGGGGAGCAAAATGCAGCAAAAAGGATTGCGGTCGGTTGCTTTACGACAAGGGGGAGACATTCCGAGTAATTAAACAATGTATTGATGAGCTTCCATCAACTGTATAAATGGGCATCACGTGCACGATGTTCAAGGGTCAATGTTATAATTGCGTTATAATTGCAAGCAATATAATTCAATTCCTCCACCATGCCACCCATACAAACGTTTCCTCGTGTAACTCGTGCACGCTCAAGAGCATCCCCTGTCGTCCAAAAGCTTCCCTCAAAACGCAAGGATCGTTCCCCAGACGTTCTTGAGCTCAGCAGCCCTGACATCCATCTCCCGCCACTGAGACAACGGAAACCAGTTCCTTCATTGGCATCTAAAACAAAGCCCAAGACGACGCTGAAAGCTCCGATAGAAGACACGGACGTCATTGAAATCTCGTCTGACGAGGACGAGGGCGAAGTAGCGCTCTCTCAAGAGTCTATCGTTGCAAACCTACGGCGCCGGATTGAGAGCCTCACACAGGTTTGTCTACATTGCCAATCCTCGTCATCTCACTTAGGTTGTTCCACCCTAGGAGAAATACATGCATAAAAGGGCTTGCAACTCATTCGCTGCGGAGCTCGCCAAGTCTCGCGCAGAACTCAACGAGATGAAAACTAAAGTATCTCAAAATCAGTCTACAAACGGCAATCTCGTCTTAGTGCGCCTTCAACCTGGACTGTCACCCCTCTCCAATATTCAATCTCTTCTATTCCAGAAATATTCGGAAGTTGAGGATGCCCTCAACTGTGAAATTTGTACACGCCGCATGTACACTCCTTACCTGTGTGTTTCTCCTGACAATATCAATGTGATGTGTTCACCTTGCTATGAGATAGGTTACCCGAATGTGGACACATTTTCTGCCTCTCCTGTCTCCATGACTGGTTTGGAACGGCTCACGCGCGCTTCGTGCAGGCGAACCCCAACTGGCGTCGAAATGCAACAGACGGGTATATCACACACCTGCGAGCCATTCTTCGACCAGAATATCTCGCACATCCCGATCTCCATCACCAGGTGCAACAACTGCAACAGCCTACGCCCGAGTTCACATGCCCCTCTTGTCGCAAGCGAGTATATCGACGTCCAGTGGAGGTCTATGTGCTCAAGTCCCTGGTGCGGACTATCTCGGCTGCTGACGAGGAGGAAAAAGCAAATATTCCACCTGATCGGTCCCTCATTGAACAACATGGGCACCTAGTTGTGGTTGACCCTTGGTCCGAATATTTTTATTCTGCGGGAGGGTATTAGTTGCTTGTTGCGATTTTGTGGTCTTGTGCTTCCTTCCACTGTATTCCCATCACCTCAATTGTTCTATAGTCACACAAGAACATGTTATCCTATTCTATTGATACTATAAAACATTGCAGATTGATATGATGATTGATTTACAGAGAATGAAACGGTGCGGAGTATGTAGATGGAATAGTCATGAATGCACAAAACATGAAATATCGATACCTTATCATCGCTTCTTCGCCTTCGCTTTCCCAACCGTCCTCCCAATCACCTTACTTGCAGTCTTACCAACGCCAGCTCGAGTACGCTTGGCGGGTGGTGCGGCTCGAACCGGAACAGGCTCCTCAACGGTTTCTATCTCATCATCAGCATCCTCCATTTTGCGTTTGGTAGTCACACTTCGAGAGGTGCCAACCTCCATATCCGCCCCGTCCAACATTGATCTTGCTATCGGACTCTGCTTCAACGATGCAATAGAGCCTTTCGCAGAGCTCCGCGAAACGATAGAAGAAGCTGGGGATGCTCTCATGGACGTTGATCTCCGTTCACTCTTCGTGTGACCAGACGTGGATCCAGACTCCAGATCGCCATCACCGCTGCCGCTGGCGCCTCCAATGCTTTGAATCATCCGTCCACCAGATCCCGACGTCGGTGAAAGTTCCTGTTCAACATTGATTCGACTCTCCCTCCAATCTCTCACTAAAATACCCTCAGTAGATAAACCATCTTCAAATGTTCGGATGTTCTCGGCCTGTACATCACAGTCTCTTGCGATATTCTCCACGATACCATCACCGGTCATTTTCGCTCCAAAAAATTCGAGTGATAAAGATCCTGAGTTCTTGAGCAGATATCTTGTCTTGAGTCTAGCTTTTTCTTCACGGTCCCGATCTTCATCCTTGGTGGCGGTACCATCAACTGCAGAGGGCTCACCCAAGTTCTCAATCCATTCCCAAGGCCTGTTGACAACTGGATGATCAAACACAAGGGTACCAGCTGAATCTAAGTGCGAGTTGACGAGATTGGAGGTAGGATTGTTGGTTAATAGAATCGAGAGTAACGAGAAAATTTGTTTTCGATACTCCAGTGGAAGATCCGTGGGCAGTTCAGAAACTGGTGTCCTTGGGTAGTGTCTAAATGGATCAAATGATAGTGGTTTTGCGGGTTGGGGTATTTCTGTAATGTGGAGCGAGTTGTCAATAATTGGATCATGGATCATGAACCCTGAACCCTGAACTGCAATGGGTTATAGCTTACCGTCTATTAGATATAGGAGTGTATCAATGAGAAGTGGGTAAACGACAGGATTTAGGTGGTCTGCTGTACCGTAATGCTGCAAGAACAAGGAAAAAGACTCCAGTATGTGTGCAGTAAAGAGAGAAAAATAGACATACCAAAGCAAGATGAAAGAGATCATTGGTCAGTTCTGAGCTGAGATCTTTGAGTTTGGGAGTCCATGCGCCGCGGAAACCAAGGTCGAACTGTAACAATCGAACTAGCAGGACCACCTGCTGTGAGATGGTCGTTGATAGATCTTCGCTGCTGCTAGTGGGAACTTGGATAGATCCATTTGATTCAGTAAGGGTCGCCCTGATCACAGAAAGTTTATCGCGAAGGATTACCACAAAGTCATCTTGAACTGCCGAATCAAGATTCAGGAGCAAAGGTCCTTCTTCTTTCCGAAAAGGTTGAGCGATATACACTAAAGCACGCAGCAACCCTCCGACTCGGCGGAGCTTATCGATAACATCGATCATATCCACAGGTTTCAATTCCTGCAGCAGCTCATTGATGCATCTGAAACCGTTAGCGATGAACTATAGTGCGAAAAAAGATGTCCAGACATATCATCATCAGTCATCCTAAAGACAAAATAACAGGGTCATCTGACCTTGCTGGCAACTGTAATGTCAGCCCCTCGTGCCATTTCTCCGACATAGTATGCCTCCTCCGAAGTCATCGACTGATGAAAAAGCATGATAGACAACTTATTGAGGTTACCACTTGCGGCATCGTGTGTGGATTCCTGAGACAGCGCCTTCCCTAATTGTTTGACTGAGAACTGCATCTTTATCGTGGTGGCAACAATCTTCCAAGGACTCAGGAGGCAAGTTACTTCGGGCCAATCATACATGTCCTTTTCTGTTCGCAATCAGTGTTGTAGCATACCAAACACTATTTGAACTCATACCATCAACATTTTCACCCAGAATAGTCCGTAGGCCCGCGATAGTATACTGTCCCAAATCAGTTGAAGACGTTTCGGATAGATAGGGGGAATCTTCAAATGCTGCCCGGATTACATCCAGATTTCTATAAGCACCCTGACGAAAATGGGTATCATGGCATAACCGATGTCGAAGCGAGGTAAGCTCTGCTCTAATGTCGGCTGAGATGTCTGATTTGTTCTCTAAAGATATGAGAAGAGGGATACTGGATATCAAACAAGAAAAGTGAGGTTCCTCGTATACAGCACGCCGTCTCGTCTGCAGACACTGGACATCGAACAGATCAACTGGAGGGATGCCACTGGAATTGGGATTTTCTTGTAGTAGTAACTGCTGGAATAAATTGTTGGCGGCATTGAGAAAGGCTTGAACTTCAACACTAGACTCGGAAACTCCGAGTTGCCAAGCTGCATAAACCACGCCAGTCAGAATCGTTGTCGTCTTGAGGGCGCCATGAATACAAAGGTACAACAGAACCACTGTGACAACATCCCAAGCTTCTGCATCCAGCGCAGCAATCTCATGTTGGCCAGGGCCACTAAACCATCTTTGGACATCACCATCCAGACCATCCGGGAGATGCTGGTCAACTTGCCACAAGAAGATGCCATATCTCAGCGCGCAAACCTTTCGCTGGACAGCATCGGGATTCATTGCCGGGAGCTGGCGCAAGCTCGCGATAGCGTTGTCCCAGACTTTCCATGCCCAATCAAGGGAGGTACGATACTTGATCCAAAGGCCATTGGCGAGTAAAGAGGGTGCCTCTACCTCTGTATTGGCTGCCATCATAAGAATCTCGGGAAGGACGTCAGGAACTATGTCAGGTCGCTTCATAACTGGTCGCAAGGCCTCGAGCAATGGTTAGTAACTCCAGAA
>Ga0157366_1000175_pt1 | contig 32947 bp, 30 predicted proteins | sample AttbisABBM1_FD_113149 | JGI IMG/M metagenome (GOLD analysis project Ga0157366, IMG submission 113149) | Fungus gardens microbial communities from leaf cutter ant in Botucatu, State of São Paulo, Brazil - Atta bisphaerica ABBM1 | ecosystem: Host-associated > Fungi > Mycelium > Unclassified ...
AATGGAGTATGCCGATCCGGAACTGGCGGCTGGCGATGAGTCGTTTTATTATCGAGTTCGGTGACCGCCTGAGCGATCACCTTTAACGACTGGGCAGTTACACAGAATTACGGACAGGCTCTTCACTCATGCTTTTTAACATTCCAACAGGCATTGTTTCTGTCATAATTGCCAGAAACCCTGTCAGTGTCAGAGGAAGAATCTTCTTTAATTGCAGGTTATTATTGGATTTTGAAGCGGTATTCATTGCAGGTGCCTGTTAAAAAATCGTACCGAAAACCTACATTAATGGTTTGTGGTTCACAATATTTAAATACAGGGATACTCAGAGATGAAGCGGGCCAGTTGTCATCTGGCCCATTTAACACTATTCGAAATCAATCCAGGTTGCGCCTGCATCTGCAGATTGCACACAACGTTCCACCCATTGCACACCGGTGACGCCAGCATGGACATCCGGATACCAGAAGTTATCCAGTAGCGCTTTATCCCCACGGTCACTGGCATCCATTGCGATAGCGAAACGGCGGTACAGATTCGACCAGGCTTCAAACAGCCCTTCCGGGTGGCCGCCACCGATGCGATCCTCTTCCAATGCTCGGGGTGCAAGGTAACTCATACCTCGTTCCAGAATTTGTACGGGTTGCCCCTGGATTTCATAGCGTAACTGGTTGGGTTGCTCATCCCACCATTCCAGGCTGGCTTTGGCACCGATCACCCGGATCTTCTGACCGTGCATGGATCCACTGTTCACTGCGGAACACCACAGTGATCCCACGGCACCATTATCGTATTCCATCAACACATAGGCGTTATCTTCCAGTGGAGCACGGGTTTTTACAAAGCTCTGACGGGAACACATCAGGCGCTTGATTTTCAGTTCCGGCAGCATGGTTTCTGCCAGGAATAGTGGATGCGTCGCCAGATCACCCAGCACATAGCTTGGGCCGACAAACTTCGGATCCACCCGCCAGCGGGTGCTCGGGTTAGCTAGTTCAACGGCTTCATTATGGAAGCCATGCGAGAACGACATATTCACAATACGGATCTCGCCCAGTAGCCCTTCTGCGATCATACTGCGGGCTTGCTGAATTAACTGATGGCCCGCGTAGCCATAAGTGACACCAATAATTTTATTTTTTGCTTCGCTCAGGGCTGCCAGCTCTTTTGCTTCGGCAGTGGTGAAACATAACGGCTTTTCACACACGACATGGATACCGGCTTCCAGTGCGGCTTTACAGATAGCAAAGTGGGTATTGTTGGGCGTAGCAATGGAAACGGCTTCAATGCCATCTGCACGTTCCGCTTCCTGCTGAAACAGCGTCTGATAATCCACATAGCAACGATCACCCGCCACGCCAAGGCTTTCACCAAACGCACGGCCACGTGCCGGATCGATATCGAATGCGCCTGCAACCAGGGTAAACGTATTGTCACGCAACGCCGCTGAACGATGGATATAACCGATCTGACTGGTGCCGCCGCCGCCAACCATGCCCCAACGCAGAGAACGATCAAGAGGTTTAATGCCGTTAATCATTTGTTGTTCCTTACTTAAAATCCAACGGAGTTAAGGTAGCGCAGACTTTCGGTGACATCGTGCAGACTGCCATCGGCATGACGTGGGTCACGCTCCTGTTCAATGGTGATCCAACCCTGGTAGCCGCGTTCGGCCAGGAAAGCGCGTACTGCCGGGTAATCAATTGCACCTTTACCAATCGGGCACATTACGCCTTCAGCACAGGCGGTGAAGAAGTCCACTTTTCGGGCGATGACATCGCGGAATACGGCTTCGTTAATATCTTTAAAGTGGATGTAATCAATGCGGTCAAAATAGCGATCCAGCCAGGTAATCGGGTCCATATCAGAGTAGTAAAGGTGGCCGGTATCCAGGCAAAGGCCCGCTACACTGTGTGGCATATCCTGCACCAGCTGCTCAATTTCATCTGCAAATTCAATACAACCACCGGCATGAGGATGGATAACCGGACGCACGCCATATTCTTCCTGAGCGATACGGCTGATTTCAGTGATGTGCTCCATCATGCGCTGCCATTCACTTGCTGACAGACGTGGGGCTTGATGGTATTGCCCTGCCAACCGGGCACGTTCAGCATTACCGAAGTCAATAATGACCAGGTACGGTGACGGCGCATTATGACCATGAGTTTTGGCTGCTGTAGGGACTTTGGACAGGTTACGGCAGATGTTATGTGTCAGCTCAACCATCGCCGGGAAGTTCTCTTCACTCACCAGATCGTCAAAAATGGTGCCAGCAACCAGTGATAAACCATACTGGTTGAGTTTTTCACTGAGTAATTGCGGGTCAGTGGGCAGAAAGGTCCATGGCCCCAGCTCAATACTTTTGTAGCCTGCCTGTGCCGCTTCTTTGAGTACTTTTTCGTAAGGAGGGAGATGTGGGTTTTTCGGATCATCCACGCCCCAACTGCACGGTGCATTAGCAATATGGATCGTCATTTCGTGTCCTTGGAGAAAATCAATGTGTTGCTGTCTGATGGGTTCAGCGCCACGAAAAAGTACAGTGGGAAGCTGCCATCAATGTTTTGTGGAACATGCGGCTAGTATCAAATAAATATTCCATTACTATCAATGATGGAATTTTTGTTTTTTGATATGGATCGCACTATTTATGATAGATATTTTTGATAAAAAACTATCATTCAGGCGTAGCAGAGAGTGAACCGAGAAGCGGTGGCTAATCGGTATGAAGGAAAGGGGATTCGACAGACGGCTGCGACATGAAGAAGTGAGAAACCTCGCCGTTGACGGCGGGGAGCGGTCACATGTTCTCTTTGGTAATTAGCTCGAAACTGCTATGAAGTGAAATAAAGTTTCCGTGGCCTTCAGTGTTTGCCTGGAGCATGGCTTTGACAGCACCACTAACCAGTTCTTCAAGGCGATGCGAAACCATAATATCCAGTGTACCGTCAATCAACGCCAGTTGAGCATCCTGCATTGGGCCGTGGCAGATAAGGGTGATCTGATCTTTTTTACCGCTGTCACGCAGGGCATTGATCACACCTTCCACTCCGCCACAAGGAGCATAAATCACTGACAAATCAGGATGGTTTTCAATCAGCTGGGTAGTCACGAGATATCCCTGTTCAACATTTTCAAAACTGGTGACGGGTTCCAGCACTGTATGACCGGTTGCATGTTCACGTAAATAAGAACGGAAGCTGATCTCGCAGGTTTCCTGACATAAAAAGCGATTATCGCCGATGATCACCCCCACTTTACCGACCGGACCACTTAGCCGTTGCACAATCCAGGCTGCTGTTCGGCCTGCTTTGCGGTTATCCAGCCCAATGTAACCTGTATGACCACAAGGGGAGAGATCAGAGAGCAGAGTCAGGATTTTTACGCCTTGCTTTGCTGCCTTTTGTACCGCGTGCCGTATCAGGGCATTGTCCAGTGCAATCAGCACCAGGGTATTTACGCGATGGCTCATCTCTTCAATGCTGGTGGCTGCGGCTTCAATGGCGTGAATATCATGGAACACAAACTCCACCTGTGTTCCGGGCTGGCAATGCGGTGCGGCCTGCTTATTCAGTTCATCGGCCAGCGTATCGTAAAAAGAGTAATCACGGGACAACAGGATCACGCCGATACGCAGTGAGCCACCGGTGTGATGTGTTTGCATAGACGGTTTTTCAGCCAGAAATTCCGCAGTAAAGCGGTAGCCCAGTCGTGTCGCAGCCTGTACCACTCGATTTTCTGTTTCCAGGCGCACAGGTGCACGTCGGTTCAGCACCCGATCTACGGTTGCAACTCCCACTCCTGCCTCGCGGGCAATATCAGTGAGCGTGGTCTTTTTCATTAAAGGGCTTCCTGCTGAATCACAATGAGAAAAAACTATCATAGATTCAGAGGGGCGGAGAAGAGAGAGACTAAAGATATGACATTGCTCAGGGTATTTTTTGCAGTGCGATGGTGATGAGAGCAGAAATACAGCATGCCCGTCCCCTGGTAAATGAGATTCAGGGTTCGGGCATTGCCGGTACTACAGAAACAGCGCTTATTTGATTAACTCAGCGGTCATATGCACACGGTTATTGCTGTTAGCTTCAATGATTTTGTATGAAGCTCCTGCCTGCTGTGCTTTGGCGGCGATTTGTGCTTCTGCACCTGACAGTGTGCTGCTGGTTGCAGTAACAGTTTGTGCAAAGCTGCCGAAAGAAACTACGGAAAGAGCGATAACTGCAGCAAAAGTTTTGATTGATTTCATGATGTCATTCCTTCAGTTGGTTTGTTTGGTTAAGGCTGTTTGCCTTCGTTGAAATCAATATTAGTCCTGTGGTGAGGAAACGAATAGCGGAGTGTTTTGCTTTACTTTGTCAAAAAAATTGATATTTAGGAGAAGGCGTTATTCGTGGTTTTTTTCAGGAAAACGGGGATTTATCCCTGCGGGGAATTTGTTCATATTGAGTGTGTGAGCGCTTTTATATAAAGGCTATAAATCTGATTTAATTGATTAAAAATTACAGTGTGTTCTGAAATCACCGGTTTTATTGTATGTAGATCAAGGACAGATCAAGACAGATGAAGAATAAAAGAAATATACCCACTCCGCATGATGCCACGTTTCGTCAGTTTCTGGCGAATCCCGCTGTAGCTCGTGATTTTATGGAAATTCACCTTCCAACTGAATTACGTGCGCTGTGTGATTTGACCACACTAAAGCTGGAATCAGGCACGTTTGTTGAAGATGATTTACGTCAGTATGCCAGCGATATTCTCTGGAGTATGAAAACGACATCTGGTGACGATGGTTACATCCATCTTCTCCTTGAACATCAGTCATCACCCGATAAATTTATTGCTTTTAGGCAGTTAAGGTATGCAGTGGCTGCGATGCAGCGTCATCTTGAAGCCGGGTATAAAAAGCTACCGTTAGTGATCCCGATGTTGTTTTATCACGGAGGCCGCAGCCCGTATCCCTTTACCACGAACTGGCTGGATTGTTTTAGTGATCCAGAACTGGCCGCAAGGATATACACGAATGCGTTTCCGCTAATTGATGTGACTGTTATTGATGATGACAAGATCATGCACCATCGTCGTATGGCCGCATTGACTCTGCTGATGAAACATATTCACCAGCGAGATATGATGGAATTGCTGGATAGATTACATTTGGTGATGGTGGAGTGGATTTCTCCCGAACAGGTACGAGTGTTGATAAACTATATGATAAATACGGGTGAAGCATTTGCCCCGGAATTTATGCGGGCGCTAGCAGAGCGTTTGCCGCAACACGAGGAGGAATTAATGACCATTGCTCAACAGCTTGAACAGAAAGGTATCGAGAAAGGTATCGAGAAAGGTATTGAAAAAGGCATCAAGATCGGTGAAGAGAAAGGCCGTATAGCAGGAAAACGGGATGTAGCTTATGCCATGCTGAAGGAGGGTATAGACCGTAATACCATTATGAAGTTAACGGGCCTGACTACGGAAGAGCTGCAAAATATCACTCACTGATACCATCGGGTTGCGCACTGGCAACCCGATGATTTTATCTGTTACGGAGTGTGGTTGCTCATCGGAGCAGCTGTATCAGGCATCCGCAATCGGGTCGCGGACAATAAACATGTAAGAGAGTGCGCCAATTAAGGTAACAACAGCGCAAACACTCAGAGCCATGCTGAATGAACCGGTTTTATCCAGGATCCAGCCCGTCAGAATCGGTGCGAAAGACGCAAACACAAAACTCGCAAAATTCTGGATACTGCCGACGGACGCAGTCATACGCGCAGTGACGGAACAGTGGATCAGACCCCAGCACGATGTCCCTGCAAAGTGAATGCAGAATAGCGCCATACCGATTAACAGAACTGCAGTCCAGGTATCAGTGGTGTACGGAACCATTGCCGTAAAGAGTGCGGAGAGAACCATGCCACTCACAATGCACACTTTACGGGTTTTCACCGGTTGCAGGCCACGGTTAACCAGTGCGTCCACAACATAGCCATTCAGTAACATCCCGGCAGCACCAAACAGGAATGGAACGGCAGTCATCCAGCCTGTGCTTTTCAGATCCAGGTTATAAGTCGTCTGCAGGTAACCAGGTAGCCAGGCAATATACAGCCATGCGGTATAGTTAATGCCGCTAAAGCCAATCATCATGCCCCACATTGTGCGGTTTTTCAGCAGAGAACCCCATTCTTTCAGGGACAGCGTCTCTTTTTTCGACACCACACTGCCGGAGTTCAGATACTCAAGTTCTTCCTGAGTCAGTGTGCCGTTTTTACGGTTGCGGTACAGGGTGTACCAGCCCAGCGACAATACGATACCGAGTACACCGATGACGACAAACATTGAGCGCCAGCCCATTGTCAGCATCATTGCAGCCAGAATCGGTGGACTAACGGCCAGGCCAATCATGGACGCTGCGTTGAAAAAGCCCATCGGCATGCCGCGATGGCGGATATTAAACCAATCATTAATGACTTTAACGCCACATGGGTTCATTGGCGCTTCGCCAATACCCAGGCCAATACGTACTAAGATGAACTGCGTAAAGTTCTGCACCAGACCTGCCATCGCCTGGAAGCAGGACCAGATGAACATGCCCACACCCAGCATAATGCGCGGACCTTTACGGTCGAGCAGCAAACCACATGGTAACTGAGCGATACCGTAAGCCAGTGAGAAAGCAGAGAGCAGAACACCAATTTCCGTGCCGCTAAGTCCAAGGTCACCACGGATAGTCTGGTTAGCAACGGACAAAGAACTGCGGTCCAGATAGTTAATAATCGCCGCCAGGAACAACAGGATCATCGCGGTGGTTTGTATACGTTTAATACGTGCCGGGCGTTGTAGTGGACCATGATCTGGCACTATGGTGGCTGTCGGCTTTCCGTGGCTGGCAGGGCGTTTTTGACCGCTGACGGTCTGGCTGTTTTCCATACGGTGTTCCCCAATAGACGGTATTGTTGGTTTATCTGTTATTGGCCTAAGGCTAAATAGCAGACTAGTGTCGGCGTCATGCGATGTTGCTTATTTGTTATCTTTTTCGTGCAGTGAGTGGGGGTTTATGGTTTTTAATCGGTTTTTAATCCCAGCGGCGGCTGTCTTTTATCGAAAAAAAACAAATTTGCTGAAAATATCAGCGGCTATACTGACGGATTGAACGCTGCATCGACTCTTTGGCAGTAATCAGATGGCGATGAAGTTCAAGGATTGCCTCAACATCGTTTCGGCTGACCAGCGCCGTAAGCACGGCCAGATGTTCCTCCAGGGCAACAATATTTCTCTGTTTAAGATCACTTTCATCCCACTGATAATGAAAGTGAAAAACCATTGAAATGATTTCCAGTGACTGATCAAAAAATGGATTGTTGGCCGCAGACAGAATTAATTTATGCATCTCCTGGTCCAGTTGGGAGAAATTGCGGTAACTGCTGGCGATAGTGTCGCGCATCTGGCGGTGACGGTTGAGCAGGTCGCGGGCAGCGATCCAGCGTGGGTCATCAGCGGGCAGATTCATAAAGCGTTTCAATGCATGGATCTCCAGCATTTCACGCAACTCAAATAACTTTTCCGCGTACTCCTGATCAAATTTTTTCAGCAACCAGTGACCGCGTCGCACATTTTCAATCAGGCCATAACGGCAAAAGCGTAGTAAGAATTCTCGTGCCGCTAACGGGCTGGCACCGACAGTTTGCGCCAGTTGCAGCTCAGAAAAACTGTCTCCGGCAAGTAGCTGGCGTTGATTAATCATCTGAAAGAAAGCCTGCTCCACCAGATGAGTTTGCGCCTCTGGCCCCGGCAGAGCAGCCGCGAAGCCATCGGAGGCTTCCGGCAGGCGAGCGATAACCCAGTTACCTTCCACTTTTTCCAGCACGCCACACTGTTGCAGATAATCCAGTGAATGGCGCACGGTCGTGCGGCTGATATTGAACATTTCCGCCAGCGCGGCCTGCGGAGGAAGCGGGGAAGGGATGTGATGTTGAGTAATGGCTTCCAGCATCTGATTGACGACATTATGACGAAGATTTTGTGTACGGCTCATCATTCCCTCCGGTTTTTTATGCATTAAAAACCAATTTGGAACAGATAAAAGCGTACTGGCTCACAGATCCAGGGCCGTAATCAACCCTGCAGCGTTATTTGCGTCATAACCCTGAACAAACAACGGAGAAAAACCATGACAACGATGAATACGCTGGTGTGTCTTGAGCCAAAACAGATGGCTTACCAGACTCGTAATAAGCCGCAGCCTGCTGCGGGTGAAGCGCTGCTGAAAATTATCAGTGCCGGGATCTGCGGTACCGATATTCATGCATGGGGCGGCAATCAGCCCTTTTTCAGTTATCCACGCGTACTGGGCCACGAACTGTGTGGTGAAGTAGTGGGGCTGGGTGACGGAGTGAATGGATGGAAAGTTGGTCAGCGTGTTTCGGTGATCCCCTACCTTTCCTGTGAACAGTGTTCCGCTTGTCTGAGTGGCAAAACGAACTGCTGTGAAAATATCTCCGTGATCGGTGTGCATCAGGATGGTGGTTTCTGTGACTACCTTAGTGTGCCCGCGAAGAATTTGCTGTCGGCAGAAGGGATCGACCCGGATGCGGCTGCGTTGATTGAACCCTTTGCCATCAGTGCACATGCTGTACGCCGGGCCGCTCCTGAAGTAGGAAGTACTTTGTTAGTCGTGGGTGCCGGACCAATTGGTCTGGGCGTTGCCGCGATAGCCCATGCTTCTGGTGCCAGAGTGGTGGTGGCGGATACCAGCGAATTCCGCAGACAGCATGTGGAAAAGAACCTAAAACTGACGGCTCTGGATGCTGCCGCAGAAGACTTTATCGCACAGTTGCGTGGCCAGTTTGATGGTCAATTACCAGTGACGGTGATTGACGCTACGGGGAATGCGGCAGCAATGAATGGTGCAGTGCGCCTGATGGCACATGGTGGCACGCTGGTGTTTGTTGGGTTGCATAAAGGTGATTTACAGATCCCTGATCCGGAATTCCATAAAAAAGAAACCACGCTAATGGGGAGCCGTAACGCTACCCGACAGGATTTTGAGCGGGTTGCCAGCCTGATGGCGGAAGGGAAAATTACCGCGGAAATGATGCTTAACCAGCACTTTGAGTTTGCCGAATTGGCAGAAGCTTTTGAACCACAAGTGATTAATAACCGTGGGTTGATTAAAGGCGTGATCCATTTCTGAGTCTGTTGCCCGCCATCGCTGTTATAGCAGTAGTGGCGGGCAAAATCTTTCCACCCATCAGGTGGTCAGCAGAGTATGTAATCTTTCCAAATCCTTTTTCACCACTTCCAGCTCCTGAGCGAATCGCTCATCAGAGAGCAGCGGCTGACGAAATACAGTAACCAGAACCTGAGAACCCGCACCATTGGCAACAATGCGCATCGGGACAAAGGTTTCTTTGCTCAAACCACTGTCCACATAGTGATCCATAATGCAGAACGGATTGTGTTCGGTAAAACGCACTTTAACGGTTCCCAAAGGGCCTTTACCACGCCAGAGCGTCCCTTCCTGTTCCAGCGGGGTCTGAGTTAGCCCTGAAGCCCATTTATGGAAAAATTCAGGCCGCCAGATGGTTTCATATAAATCCACCCAGTTACGGGGAATAGCCACACTAAGGGTATGTGAGGACAGCATACAAACCTCCGATCAATGATGAATCTACCCTTCATCGTTAAAATACGTTATGGATAAAGGATTTAATCACCCTGGCTCAATAATGAGAAGCCTTTAACATTCCCTCTTTTCCAGATCACGACACAGGTCTCACTTCCACTCTGAAAAGCCCTGATGTGCCGAAAGAGTGTGTTGTACGAAGTCCGTACAGCAGATTTACTCAAAGATATTGCTATCGATTACTGTCATGCTCACCGTTCTGTCAGTAACCGGGAAGCATGTTTCAGCGTGTTATAGAACCAGGTTTTCGCTGTAATATCGCCAATTTCAGTGTGACCATAGAGATAGACTTCCAGATTGGGAAGCTGAAAAGGGAGGTCCAGAATGCGACCATTGCCGCGTGCGGCATAGATTTCGGCGGCATTTAAAGGAAGAGTCACCAGCATATCACTGGTCGCAACTAATTCCCCCAGGGCGGCAAAGTGCGGGACTTCCAGCGCGATGCGTCGTTCAAAGCCATATTCCCGAAGGCTCTCTTCCACAATGTAGTGGCCGCTGATTGCGGAAACAATAATATGCTGCTCAGACAGGTAACCTTCCAGCGTTAATGTATTACCGATGCGCGGGTGATCGTTATTCAGCAAACAAACATAGCGTTCATCCATAATCCGTTCGCGTTGTGCCAGCGGTGAAACACTTTCATTACGACCACAGAGTGCCGCATCGACTTTACCGGTCAGCAGCCATTCATCCAGGCGCTGCATCTCAATGGGCAGGACTTCCAGCTGTACATTCGGTGCGACATCGCTCAGGTGCCTGACCAGCCGGGGCAGTAACAGCAACTCGCCGAGATCAGAGAGGGCGATACTAAATTTGTGAAAAGATGTGTCGGGGGAGAAGTTCCGGGTCTCCTCTACTGCCTTTTCTATACTACTCAGCGATTGTTTAAAAACCTGATAAAGCTGGATGGCAACCGGGGTGGGTTGCATCCCTTTGCGGCTGCGCTTAAACAGCTCATTGCCTGTCTCTGCACGTAGCCGGGCCAGGGCATAGCTGGCAGAAGGCTGGGTAATGAAAAGACGATTTGCCGCACCGCTAACACTGTGGGTTTCGTAAATCGCAATAAAGACCCGAACCAGATTGAGATCCATCATTATGTAGATATAGCCTTTGTCTATAGTATAAGATTTATATTATCTATTTGAGCTATTTTAAACTTACGCATACTATCCTTCCTGCTTTTTATTGATATGTTTCATTTTTTTTTCATATCACCTTTTCCCATCTTATAAATCAAAAACATAAATCATTGCTGATATCGAGTGGCAGGAGCCTGTGCTGTTGTACTGTGGAGTGTGTAAACATGAAAAATGAAATTGTAGACGTCATTGTTGACTGGATTGATGAGCACCTGGATGAAGGGCTGAATATTGAAGATGTTGCGGTCAGAGCTGGCTATTCCAGATGGCATCTGCAACGTGCATTTAAAGAGAAAAAGGGGATCACACTAGCGAGTTTTATTCGCCACCGCCGACTGGATCAGGCCGCACAGTGCCTGGTGACATCAAGCAAGAGTATTATGACGATTTCCATGGATCTCGGCTTCTCTTCCCAACAATGTTTCCAGCGAGTCTTTAAGAAACATTTTAATATCACACCACGTGATTACCGCCAGCAACATCGCCAGTATTACTGAGTGTCCTGAACCCTGAACCCTGAGCCAGAGGCATCAGTGCCACTGGCAATGTTGATTATCACTACTGACGAAATTCATCGGCACAGATCGCGTATTTTTTCAGCTTGTTATACAACCCGGCACGGGAAAGTCCCATCTGTTGCGCCGCCTGGCGCAAATTGCCATTCAGTGAACCCAGCGTGGTAATAATATGCGCCCGTTCGTTATCATCTAACCGGGTTGTACCGCTGGAAACTACCTGTGTTGTACTGCTTGTGGTAGCTGAGTTACTGGCCTGGGTGATCTCTTCCGGCAGGTCAGTGATATCAATATGCAGGCCATTGTGAGTATTGATCACCCGCTCGACGATGTTTTCTAACTCACGCACATTACCCGGCCATGGATAGCGACACAGGGCTTCCATCGCCTGCGGTGTAAACTGCATATTCACCTTCTTCATCTGCGTACAGACTTTTTCCCGGAACCATTCGGTCAGTGCCGGAATATCGCTACTGCGTTCACGTAGTGCCGGAATAGGGATGGAAATGACATTCAGTCGATAGTAAAGATCCCGACGAAATGCACCTGTTTCCACAGCTTTCAACAGATTGCAGTTAGTCGCAGCAATGATCCTGACATTGACTTTAATGGCCTGAGAAGCGCCGATACGTACGACTTCGCTCTCCTGCAATACGCGTAATAAACTGGTTTGGGCTTCCAGTGGCATATCACCGATTTCATCCAGGAACAATGTGCCGCCATCAGCTAACTCAAATTTCCCTGCTGCCCCGCCACGCCGCGATCCGGTAAATGCACCATCGGCATAACCAAAGAGTTCGCTTTGTACCAGGTCCCGCGGCAGTGCACCGCAGTTAACGGCAATAAAAGGTTCACCATTACGCGGGCTTTCGTTATGAATCGCCTGGGCAAACAGTTCTTTACCCGTGCCACTTTCACCGGTCAGCAACACGGTACTGTCGCTGCGGCATGAGCTGCGTGCTTTATCCATTGCCACCATCAACGCAGGCGCGCTACCACACAGCATATCGAAGGTATAGCTGGCATTAACGCCCATGACCCGGCGGGTGATCGCTCGAATACGCTGGTTTTCCCGCAGAGAGATGATCCTGCCTCCGGCGGGTGCTGGCATCACAGAAACCAGGCAGGAAACCCGCTTATCTGCTGAAGGTGAGAAGACGACTTCAAGGTCATTACAGAATGTCATGGTAGCCAGTTGCATGTTCTGTGGATTAAGTACGGCATCCACTTGTTCCCCGGTATGGGCGAAGCCATGAAAGATCTGCCGGGCATAACGGTTGATGGTTTTGATCACACCATTACGATCCAGCACGATCACCCCTTCATTCAGGGTTTCCAGGATCGACTTCTGTTCAGCCAGCAGCGCATGCAGAATCAATTGCTGACCGACGGCTTCGGCTGCGGCTTGAATGGTCCCCAGAGTATGGTAGTGGAAATTATCCTGGCTCGCCGTCAGTGTCAGCACCGCAATCATCCGGCCATCGGCATCACGAATAGGGGCTGCGGTACAGGGATAATGGCGGTTACGCAAAGCTGCTTTCCAGTTTTCCCCACTCAGCAGATAGACCAGCCGTTGCTGTTTCAGACAGCGGGCAGTGCAGTTTGTGCCTAAGATCGATTCATGCAGAATGCTGCCGACAGGGGTGATATCCAGCCCGCAATAAGAGAGCGTCACACCGTTGGTATCGGTCAGATTGATATGGCCATCAGGGTTATAGGCCAGCAGGTTTTCCATAATGCTACTGGCGACCTCAATCAACACCGCGTTATCCGCAAGGATTTTTGTCATCTCTTCCGGTGGCAGGATGTCGTAGACGAAGACATTGGGATCGATACCCGCGTCGCGGCTGTATTTCCATGAATGCAGAATGTCGGGGCGCACGAAATCCGGATCTTTACCCGCATCAAAGTCACGGCGGGCTTGTTCCAGCAGAACGTTCCAGTGACTGGCTTCCAGGCTGTTTTTTGGCAGGCTCATTTTGCCATCACACTCGACCTTGATAGCACCTACTAAAGTCGGTTGATTCATCATGCTCTCCCCTCAAAAATGGAATGTCCATTTTATCGACATGTTAAGTTGACATGTTTTTTTTATGTCCATTTTGTGATCACGGCAGAGAGGGAAATACGCAATCTGTGGGGCCTGACGATCTGGCACAGCCTTTGCTTTATGACAAAGACACAACGATATATCTGCCAGTTATCTAAAGGGGAATAAGATGTCTGCAACAAAAAACAGTGTGCGCGTAGGTTTGATTGGCGCAGGACGGATGGGAAGTTTCCACGCCACCTCACTGGCACAACGTGTGCCCGGAGCCGTACTGGCAGCGGTGGCAGATCCTGTGCCGGGAGCGGCCCAGCTCCTGGCAGAACAACTCGGTGTGGAACGTTATTATACCGAGCCGCAGGCGATGCTCGACAACCCGGATATTGATGCGGTGGTGATTGTTTCTCCGGCGCGAACACATGCTGAACTGGTGGTTGCCGCTGCCCGTGCAGGTAAACATGTTTTTTGTGAAAAACCGATGGCTGTGACTCTGGAAGAAGCGGATCGCGCTATTGCCGCTGCTCGTGAAGCGGGAGTGGTGCTTCAGGTTGGTTTTAACCGCCGTTTTGCCAGCGGCTTTGCGTCCGCGCTGGCAGAGATCAAAGCAGGCAACATTGGTACACCGCAGTTATTACGTTCACTGACGCGCGATCCAGCACCATTGCGTGATCCAACGCCAATCCCACCATGGACGATCTACCTGGAAACCCTGATCCACGATTTTGATACTTTGCTGCACTGCAACCCTGGCGCGAAACCGGTAGAGGTTTATGCCATTGCGGACGCACTGGTTCGCCCGGATTTCAAAGATAAAGGGTTACTGGATACTTCGGTAGTGACCATCCGTTTTGATAACGGTGCAATGGCGATTGCAGAAGCTAACTTCCAGGCGGTGTACGGCTACGATGTGCGTGGTGAAGTATTTGGCAGTAACGGTATGTTGCAGATGGGCAATATCAATGCCAATAACGCCGTACGTTACACCGCTGAAGGGATCTCTATCGATACTGCCCGTCGTGATACTGACCTGCTGGCTGATGCTTATGTTGCTGAAATGGCTGAATTTGTACGCTGTGTGGTTACGGGTGAAACCCCACGAGCTACAGGGGAAGATGCCCGTAATGCGCTGGCGATTGCCCTGGCCTGTATCGCCTCTGTTCAGCAGAACCTGCCGGTTAAATTATAAGGAACCTCATGATGTCGGATTACAGCCTGTCAGTCAGCGCCGAAATGGTCTTTCTCGATCTGCCGTTTATTGAACGTGTTAAGCGTATTCATCAACTGGGGTTTGGGGTGGAGATCTGGCACTGGGAAAACAAAGATATCGAGGCGCTGGTGGCAACCGGGGCGCGTTTCACCTCCATGACCGGTTATCTGACGGGCAACCTGACCGATGACGAGGAAATTGCCAGTCTGCTGAGCAGCGCAGAAGCATCGCTGGCTGTGGCTGAGCGTCTGAACTGCCCATCACTGAACCTGCATGGCACCGGTCTGGATAACAAAGGTCTACCCGTTAAACCCGTCGAGATTGTGACGGGTGAGATGTGGGTAAAGGCGGTGAGAACGTTGGAAAAACTGGCGGATCTGGGAGCGAAAGCCGGGCGGGTATTCACACTGGAAAACCTGAATACCGCGGTTGATCACCCAGGCACACCTTTTGCCAAAGCCGCAGAAACTCTGGTACTGGTGGAAGCGGTTAACAGCCCGTATCTGAAGATGAACCTGGATCTGTACCACGCACAGATCGGTGAAGGCAATTTGATTGAACTGGTTAAACGCAGCGGGAATGCGATCGGTGAGATTCAGGTAGCTGATGTACCTGGGCGCTATGAGCCAGGTACGGGAGAGATTAACTATCGTGCGGTAGTGAAGGCGCTGCGGGCGATGGATTACCGGGGGGTTATTGCGTTGGAAGGCTGGGCATCAGGGGATAGTGAAGCCGCCCTGGCAAGCTTTAAAGCGCATTTTGAGTAAATCAGTACCGATGCGGCCAGCTAACCTGGCCGCTTTTTTTCAAAAAGAATAATAAGTTACCTCTACCTACAGGAATCAAATTATGAACACTAAAAAAGTTGCACTGCTTGTTTGCGCCATGGCACTGGCACCAGCTTCTCAGGCAAAAGACCTGCGTATTGGTGTTGCACTGGCTAACTTTGACCTGAATTTCGTTTCTATTCTGCGTACCCAGATGGCGAACGAAATGAAGAAAGACAACATCCAGGGACAGTTTGAAGATGCCAAAGGTGATGTAGCGGTGCAGGTACAACAGGTTGAAAACTTTATCAACCAGGGCGTTGACGCCATTATCCTCAACCCGGTGGATACCCAGGGGGTTAAACCGATGATGGATGCGGCAACCAAAGCCAATATTCCACTGATTTTTGTTAACCGTAAGCCAGAAGTGGAGCTGAGCGGTAAAATGGCGTATGTCGGTTCTGATTCTGTACTGGGGGGCCAGATGGAAACAGAAGCGATGGCGAAAAGAATGAACTACAAAGGCAACGTTGCCATTCTGATGGGCGACCTGTCGGCAGAAGAAGCGCGTCAGCGTACTAAGGCCACAGAAGATGTGCTCGCGAAATATAAAGATATGAAAGTGGTTGAGAAACAGTCAGCGAAATGGATGCGTAACGAGGCTGTTGATGTGACCTCTAACTGGCTACTGTCTGGTGATAAGATCGATGCGATTATTGCCAACAACGATGAAATGGCCATTGGTGCGATTATGGCTCTGGGTCAGAGCGGCAAGAAAAATATTCTGGTCTCCGGCATTGATGGCACACCGGATGCGCTGCAATTTATTAAAAGCGGCAAGCTGGCATTAACCGTATTCCAGGATGCAGCAGGCCAGGGCGTGGGTGCAGTGACCATGGCGAAACAAGTGATTGATGGCACCAATAAAGATAGGTTTATGTGGGTTCCATATCAGGTTATTACTAAAGAGAATTACCAGGAATTTGCGAAAAAGAATGTGAAGTAATGAAAATAATGAAATGACGGGCCTGTTCAGGGCCCGTTTTTGCATTCAGCTGATACGTCACCAGGCAAAAGCGCTACATTGTACGTAGCGCTAATATGGCGATGTACGATTAACGCATAGTCACAAATTCTTCCGCCCCAGTCGGGTGGATTGCTACGGTATTATCAAAGTCTTTCTTGGTTGCACCCATCTTCAGTGCGACCGCAAAGCCCTGCAGCATTTCATCCATACCGTAACCGATACCGTGAATACCGACGATCTTCTCTTCGGCACCCACACAAACCAGTTTCATACGGCAAGGCTGACGATGCTGAGTCACAGCGGTGTACATTGCAGTAAATGCTGATTTATACACTTTCACCTGGTCATCACCAAACTGCTCACGCGCCTGCGGTTCAGTCAGACCTACGGTGCCGATTGGCGGGTGGCTGAACACAACAGTAGGGACATTGCTGTAGTCCAGGTGTTCATCTGGCTTGTTGTTAAACAGGCGCTCAGACAGACGACGGCCCGCAGCAACCGCAACCGGAGTCAGCTCAACAGCACCGGTGTTATCGCCTACAGCGTAAATGCCTGCAACGTTAGTGTTCTGATACTTGTCCACGTTGATATAACCGTAGTCATTCAGCGCAACGCCAGTTGCTTCAAGGTTCAGGTTATCCGTCATCGGCTCACGACCAATCGCCCATACCAGGCAGTCAACCGTCTGCTCATTACCGTTTTCCAGTTGCAGTGTCAGGCTGCCATCGGCATTTTTTACCACCGCTTTCGGAATGGATTCAGTATGCAGTGTTGGGCCTTCGGTATTCATCACTTCAACCAGCGTATCAACGATGAGTGGATCGAAGGTACGCAGCGGTGCGTGTTTACGTACAAACAGATGAGTTTCAGAACCCAGTGCATTCAGTACACCAGCGATTTCTACGGCGATATAACCTGCACCCACAACAGCGGTACGTTTTGGCAGCGCCTGGAGTTCAAAGAAACCATCGGAGTTAATACCGTACTCCGCACCTGGGATATTCGGCAGCACCGGACGGCCACCCGTGGCGATCAGAATATGGTCTGCAGTGATTTTTTCACCATTTACTTCCACGGTGTGCGCATCAACAAAACGTGCAAAGCCTTTGATCACATCCACTTTGTTTTTACCCAGTACGTTGTCGTAAGAGGTGTGGATACGGTCAATATAGGCACTACGGTTTTTCAGCAACACGTCCCAGTTAAACTGGTTAACGGTGGTATCAAAACCATAATCCGGGCCATAGTTATGGATAGCTTCAGCAATCTGCGCGGCATGCCACATTACCTTTTTCGGTACACAACCCACGTTCACGCAGGTGCCGCCGAGATCTTTCGCTTCGATCAGCGCACATTTCTGTCCGTACATGGCTGCACGGTTAATGGAGGCGATACCGCCGCTGCCGCCGCCAATGGCGAGATAGTCATAATGTTTGGTCATCGAATGTTCCAGTTCAGTAAATGAGTTAATTTCGCTGGCGTAGAGTGTAACGCCACTCGACCGGATGCCGCAAAGGTTGCACCTATGATTGTGATAGGACAGAGATAATGTGGGTGCATAAAGTATGCACTCGTAAGTTAAACTCAGGCAATCTGGGTTCCGCCACAGGCGGGGAATAACCATGTTATGGAGTGACTGATATGGAATTACAGTTTTTAGGTACAGGGGCTGGCATGCCGAGTCGGGAAAGAAATGTCACCAGTATTGCACTGAGCTTGCATGAATATCAGCGTGGTAGCTGGTTGTTTGATTGCGGTGAAGGCACCCAGCACCAAATCCTGCGTGCGGCGGTGAAGCCGGGAAAAATCGAGAAAATTTTTATTACCCATCTGCATGGTGATCATATTTTTGGTTTACCGGGATTACTGACCAGCCGTTCGATGAATGGCTCGCCTGATCCACTCACCCTCTATGGACCAAAGGGGATCAAGACCTTTGTCGAAACGGCGTTACAACTGAGTGGCTCCTGGCTGACCTTCCCGCTGGAAATTGTGGAGATCACCGACGGAGAAGTGTTTAACGATGAACAGTTTCGCGTAACAGCCTGGCCACTGACGCATCCTGTTGAATGTTACGGTTATCGTATTGAGGAACATGATCGTCCGGGGACTCTGGATGCAGAGCGGCTGAAAGCCGATGGTTTCCTGCCGGGGCCTTATTATTACGATTTGAAGCAGGGCCGCAGCGTAACGCTGGAAGATGGCCGGGAAGTGAACGGCTGGGACTATGTCGGCAGCCGTATTAAAGGCCGCGTTATTGCTATCTTCGGTGATACCGGACCCACAGCGGCGGCAGCAACATTGGCAGCAGATGTGGATGTCATGGTACATGAAGCCACACTGGAAGTTGCCATGGAGGAGAAAGCTAACAGTCGTGGGCATTCATCGACGGTACAGACGGCAACACTGGCAAAAGAGAGTAGGGCAAAGCGTTTAATTATCACTCATCTCAGCTCCCGTTATGTGCATCATGATTGCGAACGGTTACTGGATGAATGCCGTGCAGTATTCCCCGCGACGGAGATAGCACATGATTTTTCGGTGTTTACCGTGTGAATGGGATAGCCCGACGGGGTAATGCTGTTTGTGGTGTGGCTGGCATCCCAGCCACACCAGAAATCACTCCGGTACAATCCATTCCACTTTCGTGTGACCTGTACCAGAAGGTGACAGTACTTTATGCAGCCATGGCAGCACATTGTTCATTTGCTGTTCCAGCTTCCACGGTGGGTTAATCACGATCATCCCGGAAGCCGTCATCCCGTACCGATCGCTGTCTGGCAGCACCGCCAGTTCAATTTGCAGAATACGGCGGATGCCCGTTGCTTCCAGCTCTTTGCACAGGCGCTTAATCTGCTGACGCAGCACCACTGGATACCAGAGTGCATACACACCTGTGCCGAAACGCTTGTACCCTTCCTGGATCCCATTTACTACCGCCTGATAATCGCTTTTCAGCTCATACGGTGGATCAATCAGCACAAAACCACGGCGGGAAACCGGAGGTAATTTTGCTTTCAGTTGCTGATAACCGTCGGCGCGATCAGTACGGGCACGTTCATCTTTGAGGAACTCACTACGCAGCAACGGGAAATCGCTGGGATGCAGCTCAGTCAGTTGCAGTTTATCCTGTTCACGTAGCAGGTAGCGGGCAATCAGTGGTGAACCTGGGTAATAGCGCAGTTTACCGTTGGGATTAAGATCTTTGACCGCTTTGATATAAGGTTCCAGCTCAGCAGGCAGATCATCCTGCTGCCAGATGCGGGCGATACCTTCCAGATATTCCCCAGTACGCTCCGCATGTTCACCGCTTAACAGGTAACGTCCGGCACCGGCATGTGTATCCAGATAGAGGTAGGGTTTATCTTTCTCGTTTAACGAGCTGATAATCAGGCTTTGTACGGTATGTTTGAGGACATCGGCATGATTACCGGCGTGAAAACTGTGGCGATAGCTGAGCATTTTAAATCCTGTCGATGTAGGCAAAGCATGAAAATCAGTAATCCCTGATTATATCAGGGATGGCGCTCAGATGGGCTGCGTCATCAAAAACAAAAATCAGGGTACATTGATTTTCACGATACTTAGCCCCATGTTAAGGACATCGTGCGTAAAAAAACGTGCCCCGTACACTGATTAAAGGACGACAGCGCTATGACTAACCCGTTACTTTCCTCCTTCACGCTTCCCCCATTTTCTGCCATTAAACCTGAACATGTGGTTCCTGCGGTTACTCAGGCACTGGCTGACTGCCGTGCCGCGGTTGAGAAAGCTGTAGCGCAGGGTGCGCCATATACCTGGGATAACCTGGTGCAGCCTCTGGCAGAAGTGGATGATCGTTTGAGCCGCCTGTTTTCCCCGGTTAGCCATCTGAACTCAGTGAAAAACAGCCCGGAACTGCGTCAGGCTTATGAGCAGACGTTGCCGCTGTTATCCGAATACAGCACCTGGGCGGGCCAGCATGAAGGACTGTATCAGGCGTATCGCGATCTGAAAGAGGGCAGCCATTATGCTGAACTGAATGTCGCGCAGAAAAAGGCAGTCGATAACTCGCTGCGTGATTTCGAGCTGTCCGGTATCGGTCTGTCAAAAGAGAAACAGCAGCGTTACGGTGAAATTGCCGCCCGCCTGTCAGAACTGGGTTCGCTCTACAGCAACAATGTGCTGGATGCGACCATGGGCTGGAGCAAGCTGATTACAGATGAAAGTGAGTTATCTGGCCTGCCAGAGAGCACACTGGCGATGGCAAAAGCGCAGGCAGAAGCCAAAGAACAGCAGGGCTGGTTGCTGACGCTGGATATGCCAGTCTACCTGCCAGTGATGATGTACTGCGATAATCAGGCGCTGCGTGAAGAGATGTATCGTGCCTATTCCACGCGTGCTTCCGATCAGGGGCCAAATGCCGGGAAGTGGGATAACAGTGAAGTGATGGCCGAAACACTGGCACTGCGTCACGAGCTGGCACAGCTACTGGGATTTGCCTCTTATGCGGATAAATCTCTGGCCACCAAAATGGCAGAGAACCCGGCACAGGTTATCGACTTTCTGACCGATCTTGCAAAACGTGCGCGTCCGCAAGGGGAGCAGGAACTGGCTGAAGTCCGTGCTTTTGCGAAAACAACGTTCGGTGTTGAAGATTTACAGCCGTGGGATCTCACTTACTACAGTGAAAAACAGAAGCAGCATCTTTACTCCATCAGCGACGAGCAACTGCGTCCGTACTTCCCGGAAGAGCGGGCACTGAGCGGTCTGTTTGAAGTGGTGAAACGCATTTACGGCATCACCGCGAAAGAGCGCAACGATGTTGATGTTTATCATGAGGATGTGCGTTTCTTCGATCTGTTTGATGAAAGCGGCGAACTGCGTGGCAGTTTCTACCTCGATCTGTATGCCCGTGAACACAAACGTGGCGGCGCATGGATGGATGACTGCGTGGGACAGATGCGTAAGGCGGATGGCTCGCTGCAAAAACCGGTTGCTTATCTGACCTGTAACTTTAACCGTCCGGTCAATGGCAAACCTGCACTGTTTACGCATAACGAAGTGACCACGCTGTTCCATGAGTTTGGTCATGGCCTGCACCATATGCTGACCCGCATTGAAGCGGCGGGTGTTTCGGGTATCAGCGGGGTGCCGTGGGATGCTGTCGAACTGCCAAGCCAGTTTATGGAAAACTGGTGCTGGGAGCCGGAAGCTCTGGCATTTATCTCTGGTCATTTTGAAACCGGTGAGCCACTGCCACAGGAATTGCTGGATAAAATGCTGGCCGCGAAGAACTACCAGGCGGCGCTGTTTATCCTGCGTCAGCTGGAGTTCGGCCTGTTCGACTTCCGCCTGCACGCTGAGTTTGATCCAGCAAAAGGTGCACAGATTCTGGAAACGCTGAAAGAGGTGAAAGCTCTGGTTGCTGTCTTACCTGGACCTGCGTGGGGTCGTTTCCCACATGCGTTCAGCCATATCTTTGCGGGCGGTTATGCCGCGGGATATTACAGCTATCTGTGGGCTGATGTACTGGCAGCGGATGCTTACTCACGCTTTGAAGAAGAAGGCATTTTCAACCGTGAAACCGGGCAATCCTTCCTGGATAACATTCTGACACGTGGTGGTTCTGAAGAGCCGATGACGTTGTTCAAACGCTTCCGTGGTCGCGAGCCGCAGCTGGATGCGATGCTGCAACATTACGGCATCAAAGGGTAAGTTGCGGTGAACATCTGTTTACTGGATGAAACGGGCACCGGAGACGGTGCCTTATCCGTTCTGGCTGAGCGCTGGCAATTGATCCATGATGACAACGCGACTATGGCGTTGGCGCTGACGGTAACACACCTTGAACTGCGTAAACGTGATGAGCCGAAGCTGGGCGGTATCTTTGTGGATTTCGTTTCTGGTGCAATGGCACATCGCCGGAAGTTTGGCGGTGGCCGGGGAGAGGCTGTTGCCAAAGCAGTAGGAATCAAAAGTGGTTATTTGCCCGATGTGGTTGATGCCACCGCGGGTCTTGGGCGTGACGCGTTTGTACTGGCATCCATTGGCTGTCGTGTACGGATGCTGGAACGTAATCCGGTTGTTGCGGCATTGCTCGATGACGGTTTACGCCGGGGTTATGCGGATGCAGAAATCGGTGGCTGGCTGCGTGAACGTCTGGAATTGTTACATGCTTCCAGCCTGGATGCTCTGACGGATATCAGCCCGGCCCCGGATGTGGTCTATCTTGACCCGATGTATCCACATAAGCAGAAAAGCGCTCTGGTGAAAAAGGAGATGCGAGTCTTTCAGTCTTTGGTGGGGCCAGATAATGATGCGGATGGCTTGCTGGAACCTGCCCGCCGTCTGGCGAAAAAACGTGTGGTAGTGAAGCGCCCGGATTATGCGCCGCCGCTGGCAGATATTGCGACACCGAATGCGGTGACGACCAAAAGTCATCGTTTTGATATTTATACGCCGGTGAGCTGATTGTTACCGACAGGTCCGGCGGCAACCCGCCCTGGGATGATTCCGGGGCGGATTGATATGCTACGCGGGCTTAATCTTCCTCTTCGTCGCGCAGTGGTACGATCAGCATATCAATATGCACGGTATTGATGAGCTGACGGGCGGAGGACATCAGTTTGCTCCAGAAATCCTGGTGATGACCGCACACAACCAAATCCACCTGATACTGTTTAATAGCATCAACCAGCACCTGACCAAAATCACCGCTACCGCTGAGGGTTTCTGCAATCGGGTAACCCGCACTTGCAGCCAGATCAGTCAGAGCCGTATGTGTTTCTTCTGAAATCCGTTTCTGCATATCACCCAGATTAACGTCGATCAAACCGGTATACAGATCGGAGTAATTCACATCTACGTGGATCAAAGAGACCTTTGCATTGTAAGGACGGGCCATTGATACTGCTTTATCAACCAGCAGTTTGCTCTCCGGCGACAGGTCAACAGCAATCAGAATGTGTTGGTAAGCCATGATGAATTCTCCTTTTCGCGTAATTTCTGATACATGCGGGATATTATTTATTATAGCGAATGTTATCGAGAGATGTGCGGCTGGTCTGCGGTCTTTGCGAAGGGGATCAACATGAATTTTCTTCTTTTTATTGTCAGAGAGGGAAAGCAGGCTGGAAAAATTTTGTTGAGATCTCCTACACTGATAGACAGGCATGATAAATGGCCGGGAGGGAGGGGATCATGATCAGCACCATTGCACTTTTCTGGGCTCTTTGCATCGTGTGTGTGGTGAATATGGCGCGCTATTTCTCTTCACTGCGCGCATTACTCGTGGTGTTACGTGGCTGCGATCCTTTGTTGTATCAGTATGTGGATGGTGCCGGTTTTTTTACCGCGCACGGGCAGCCGGGTAAGCAGGTCAGGCTGGTTTACTATATCTGGGCACAGCGTTATCTCGATCATCATGATGATGAGTTTATTCGCCGCTGCCATCGGGTACGTGGTCAGTTTATTTTGACCAGTTCTCTCTGCGGATTGGTGTTAGTCAGCCTTGTCGCACTGGCGATTTGGCACTAAACAGCCTATTCAGGACGAGTCACAGTGATAAAAAAAGCGGACTTCAGTCCGCTTTTTTACGCTGGTTAACAGAGTGGTAATCCCACTGCTCTGTTAAATAATCTTCAGTGCAACCCAGTACAGCCCACCGGCAAGCAGCATGGATACTGGCAGGGTAAAGACCCAGGCCAACAGAATGCTTCTGATCGTTTTACTTTGTACGCCACCACCATCAACAATCATCGTACCTGCCACCGAAGAGGAAAGGACGTGCGTGGTGGAAACCGGCATACCGGTATAACTTGCCACACCGATGGATACCGCTGCGGTGATCTGTGCGGACATCCCCTGAGCGTAGGTCATGCCTTTCTTACCAATCTTTTCACCGATGGTTGTTGCCACACGACGCCAGCCGACCATGGTGCCCAGCGACAGCGCCAGTGCTACCGCCACGATAATCCATATTGGTGCGTACTCAACAGTATTGAGCAGATCGCCTTTCAGTTTGGTGAGCAGACGTTTATTGTCAGACGTTGTCTCTGGCAGTTTTGCCACTTTATCTGTTGTATCCGCAATACACATCAACATGCGACGTAACTGACTGCGTTGTTCAACAGCCAGAGTATCATAGCTGGTGAGATCGTTGAGCATGACCTGAGTACGCTTAATGACCGGCAGCGCATGTGTGATATTGCAGTGGAACTGCTGCGGTGCTGATACCGTTTCTTCTGGTGTAGGGATAGCCGGTGGAGCTAGCTGAATAACATGTGTCAGAGAATCAGTATGCTGCTGATAGTACTGTTCCAGATTGTTCACGGCATCACGCGTACGGGTAATATCGTAACCGCTGGAGTTCATATTCACGACAAAGCCCGCAGGTGCCACGCCAATCAGTACCAGCATAATCAGGCCAATACCTTTCTGGCCATCATTGGCACCGTGTGAATAGCTGACGCCAATGGCGGAGGCGATCAGTGCTGTACGGGTCCAGAATGGGGGTTTTTTCTTACCGTCGATGGCTTCCCGCTCATCTGGTGTCATATGAATGCGCTGGCGCTTCTGATTACTGTTCCAGTAGCGGCGCAGAAGAAAGACCAGAATACCGGCGAGCACCAGACCCACGATTGGCGAGATAATCAGTGCCATGAATATTTCGATTACTTTTGGGATATTCAGGGCATCAACAACGGAAGTACCATTAATCAGTGCGTTCGTCAGACCGATGCCGATAATGGCACCAATCAGTGTATGGGAGCTGGAAGCTGGTAAGCCAAAATACCAGGTTCCCAGGTTCCATATAATGGCGGCCAGCAGCATGGAAAAGACCATCGCCAATCCATGAGCGGAACCGACATTCAGCAAGAGGTCTGTGGGTAATAAGTGGACGACAGCATAAGCAACACTCAGGCCGCCGAGCAGAACACCCAGGAAGTTAAATAGCCCGGACATAGCAACGGCTAATTCTGAGCGCATTGCGCGTGTATGGATAACAGTTGCCACTGCGTTGGCGGTATCGTGGAAGCCATTAATGGCTTCATAGAACAACACAAATAACAAAGCCAGAACCAGTAACAAGCCGGTAGATAAATCAAGACCAGCAAACAGATGTAGCATAAGCATTACGCCATTATTTTGAGGGGATAAGCGCGGCGCATTATCCGCGACAATGCCTGTCGGGGGAAAGTGAAAAATCGACTTTTTTGACATTAAAATGTCAATATAATGACAATTATGTAATAAAATTATTTTAAATCATAAAGTTACAAAATGTTTCCGTGAGGATAAACCCGGTGCTGGTATCCCTGCTATCAACTCTCTACAATCAGCGTTTTGTCAGGCAGTATCGGGGTGAACAGTGGGAAAACTTGACGTTATCGTAATTGGGGCAGGTGCCGCGGGCCTGTTTTGTGCTGCACAGGCGGGGCAGAAAGGGCTGCGTGTGCTACTGATTGATAATGGCAAAAAGGCCGGCCGCAAGATCCTGATGTCCGGCGGTGGACGTTGTAATTTTACCAACCTTTATACCGACCCTGCGGCTTATTTGTCGCATAACCCCCATTTTTGTAAATCTGCACTGGCGCGCTATACCCAGTGGGACTTTATTGATCTGGTTAATCAGCATGATATTGCCTGGCATGAGAAAACCCTGGGACAGTTATTCTGTGACGATTCAGCCCAACAGATCGTCGATATGTTGCTGGCTGAATGTGAAAAAGGCGCAGTGACACTGCGACTACGTAGTGAAGTGATCGCCATTGAGCATGATGAGCAAGGTTATCAGTTGCAGTTAAATGGTGAACAGGTACAGGCGGAAAAGCTGGTTATTGCCAGTGGCGGTCTGTCTATGCCGGGATTGGGGGCTTCTCCTTTTGGCTATAAAGTCGCGGAGCAGTTTGGACTGCAAGTGTATCCCACTCGCGCCGGGCTGGTGCCATTTACCCTGCATAAACCATTGCTGGAACAGCTACAAACATTGTCCGGTGTGGCTCTGCCAACCACCATTAGTGCGGAAGATGGCACATTGTTTAAAGAGGCGATGCTCTTCACTCATCGCGGTTTGTCTGGCCCGGCCGTCCTGCAAATATCCAGTTTCTGGAAAGCGGGTGAACATATCACGATCAATCTGTCACCAGAAACGTCGCTGGATGACTTTATTACGGTTCAGCGTGAAGCACATCCTAATCTCAGCCTGAAAAACAGCCTGGCAAAAGTGCTGCCGAAACGACTGGTTGATGTGTTGCAAGTGCTGGAGCAGGTGCCGGATATCACGCTGAAGCAACTGAACAGTAAGCAGCAGTCGGAACTGGTACAGACGTTACATCAGTGGCGTGTGCAGCCGAACGGGACAGAAGGTTATCGTACCGCAGAAGTGACGCTCGGTGGTGTGGATACAACCCAGCTTTCCTCCAAAACTATGGAAGCGCGTGATGTACCGGGGCTGTACTTTATTGGTGAAGTCGTGGATGTCACTGGCTGGCTTGGCGGCTATAACTTCCAGTGGGCATGGAGCTCGGCATGGGCTTGTGCGCAGGCGTTGTAGTGTTCCAATTTAAGGTGATTCTGGCCTAACTATGTCCAGTCTGGCAGATTTGGCGTTCAGGCAGAATTCTGGTTCTAAATTACACAGCTGTTGTGTTGTAACGAAAACGGACACTCACTGTTTCAGCCATCGTCGCCAATGTCTTTCGATGCGCTTTCATACTGCTGTGTAGTCCGGAACAGTTGTAATGTCCCACCCTGACGGCCTTCGTACCGAATGTCAGTCGAAGACCTGAGGGTTTTCAGGCAATCTTTGCTGTATTCAGAGAGACGAACCATTCTACTTTTATTTTCGGCATGGCTTTTGGGATTACAGTTTTTAATCATTTGCCTGTTTCAGATTTTCAACATTCCAGCATCTGACCGACTGACTTTGATCTAATGGTCGAAGGGACTGTGGTTTCCTGCAGGCGTCACTTGCATAAGGGCAGCGTTCCCGGAAGTAACATCCCTCTGGTAGTTTACGATTACCCGGTAGCTCAGTGTTGCTGGGAATACCGTCAAGTCCCGCGCCTATACGCGGAACAGAGTCCATCAGGAGCTGTGTATAAGGGTGACGGGGTGAATCCAGTACTTGCTTAGCCTCTCCTACTTCGACGATCTGACCGAGGTACATAACTGCAACACGATCACTCATGTGACGTACAACAGAAACGTTGTGAGAGATAAGCACATAGGTGAGGTTCTGCTGTTTCTGCAATTCGACCAGCAGATTCAGGATCTGCGCCTGAACGGAAATATCCAGCGCTGAAGTCGGTTCATCCAGAATCATGATGTCCGGCTGTCCAGACAAAGCACGGGCTATCGCAATACGCTGGCGCTGACCACCGGAAAAGGCATGTGGAGGCCGGTCAAGATATTCAGGACGAATTCCTACCTTCACCGCTAGTGATTCAGCGATTCTGTGACGTTCTTTTTCTGAGGCCCGGGATTGTATCCACACAGGTTCAGTAATAGATCGCCATACCGGCAGACGCGGGTCTAGCGAAGAAAGTGGGTCCTGAAAAACCATTTGCATGCCACGATCCAGCCTGGAGTTGGAGGAACGGGTAAGTTCAAGCTGACCGGTGGTTGGTTTAAGCATCCCCATTAGAAGTTTTGCTAGTGTACTTTTGCCGCAGCCAGATTCTCCGACAACGCCCAGGGTTTCCCCTCGCTGAACAAGCATATCAAGGCCATTTAACGCATGAACACGTTCGGTAACTTTGCCACGCCAGTTGGTTTTTGCAGGAAATTTAACGTGAACATCACTGAGTTCAAGCAATGTATCAGACATTTGCGTTCTCCTGTCGAGGATACCAGCAGGCTACCTGCCGTTCTGTATGGCCTGAAGGTTGTAGTTGAGGCGTGTTAATGCAGGCTTCACCTGTAGCAAAGCAGCGTTCACGAAAGGCGCAACCAGTAGGCAGTTTTGCAAGATTTGGCACTGTACCGGGAATGGAAGGTAGTTCTGAACGGGGCTCACTGCCTTCGGGAGAACATTCAAGCAGACCAACTGAATACGGATGTAAGGGTTTTGTCAAAACAGTATCGGTTTTGCCACTTTCAATTACAGACCCTGCATACATTACATACAGCCTGTCGCAAACCTGTGACACAACTGCCATATCATGGCTGATGAACAGCACTGCCGTTCCGGTAGATCTGGCTTTTTGTTTAAGCAGGCGCAGCACCTGCCGCTGCACAGTCACATCCAGTGCGGTCGTGGGTTCATCGGCAACCAGTAAATCCGGATCGCAGGAGAAGGCCAGAGCGATCATGACACGCTGTCGCATACCGCCAGATAGCTCAAATGGGTAGCGTTCCATGACGTTTCTTGGATCGGCTATCTGCATATCACCCAGTAATTCAACGGCGCGTTCTCTTGCTTGTTTGTGGGAAAGTGGGCGATGCTGCCGGATTACATCCACCATTTGTTTGCCGATTCGGCGCGTTGGATTGAGAGCAGTCATTGGCTCTTGAAATATCATGGCAACTTTATTGCCGCGCATCTCACGCATCTCAGCTTCACTGGCGTGGAGGACATCCTTTCCCATGATTTCAAGTTTGCCGCTGTTAATATGATAAGTTCCCTGAGGAATCAGCCGCATTGAAAGCATCGCTGTTACGGACTTACCGGAACCAGACTCCCCTACAACACCAACAATTTCACCGCGATTGATGTGCATTGAAACATTATTCAGCACGCTCACATTTCCCTGAAAAATCGGGAAGCTCAGTCTTAAATCCTCAATTGTCAGTATTCTGTCTTTCATCAGTTACGCCCCCCAGCTTTAGGATCGAGCAAGTCCTGAACCCCATCTCCAAATAGGTTAAATCCGACGGCAGTGATCAGAATTGCTGCCCCGGGAAACGTGCAGTACCACCACTGGTCGAGAACATAATTTCGCCCGATCGCGACCATTGCGCCCCACTCCGCAGTGGGTTGTTGTGCCCCTAGTCCAATAAATCCTAACGTTGCAGCCATCAGGATCGCGCTACCAATATCCAGAGAAGCTTGCACTACTAATGGGGGAAGAACGTTTCTCAGTATGTGCCAACTGATAAGATGCCAGCGGGATGCACCGAAGGTTTTGGATGCCTCAACAAACGTGTGCTGTTTCACAATTAGTGTCTGTCCGCGAGCCAGCCTGACATAGAAAGGTATACGCACGATCGCAATTGCCAGCATGGCGTTAAACAGGCTGGGGCCCAGTGCAGCAGCCAAAGCCATGGTTAGTACAAGGGAGGGGATAGACAACATGATATCCATAAGTCGCATGATAAAAGCATCACTCCGACCACCCAGTACGCCTGAGAGGCAGCCAAGTAGCGAACCGCTTATACCTGCCACCATAACGACCGCCAGTCCAGCAGCTACTGACTGCTGTGTACCAATGATGACCCGGCTGAACAAGTCTCGTCCTACTTCATCCGTACCAAACCAGTGAGCTGCGCCGGGGGCCTGAAGACGCTCGGCCAGGTTTATGGCATTAGGATCCTGCGGCACAATCCCTGGTGCACAAATCATCAGTCCCAGCATCAGGATAATGATGACTCCCCCGATGATGGTCAGCGGGCTCTTTCTTATCATCCATAGCCGACGTCTCCATGCCATTTGGCGGGGATTTACCTGGGTAGCAACAGGTTGTTCCTGCGTTAACATCATTTTTAAGCTCCCCGACCCATACGCGGGTCAATCCACAGATAAAGAAGATCGACAAAGAGGTTCACCAACACGTAGGCGAATGACACTACAATGGCAAACCCCATGACAGCCGGAAAATCCAGCGCCTGTATTGAGGAAACGACATATGCACCCATACCCGGCCAGGCAAAGACGGTTTCTGTAAGCACTGCTCCATATAAGAGGTCGCCGAGTGCCAGCCCCAGCACCGTTACCGATGGGATAAGTGCGTTTGGTAGGGCGTAACGCACTATAATCGTAAATTTTGTCAGGCCACTGGCGAGTGCGGTACGCACATAGTCTTCACTCAACTGTTCAAGCATTGCGGAGCGAATTTGACGGGCCACGATGCCCAGGTGGACAAAGGCCAGCGTTGTCGCTGGCAAAATCAGGTGCGTCAGAGTATTAAAAAATATTTCCAGATCACCGTTCAGGAGCGAATCAACCAGATAAAAACCGGTCACTCGTGTTGGTGGGTCAAGCCAGTCATCTAGCCGCCCCCCACCGGGGAGAAGGTTTAGCTTTCCATAAAACAGTACGATAACACCCAACCCCAGCCAGAACGCTGGAGTGGAAATACCAGTGAGCGCCAGCAGGCGTACCAGATGGTCAAGCCAGCGGTTTTTATAAACAGCAGACAGAACACCCAAGGGGACACCAACTATCAGTGCTATTAGCAGGGCGCAAAAGGCCAGTTCAAGTGTCGCCGGGAAAAAAGCCTTTAAATCTTCCAGAACAGGGCGGCCAGTACGGATGGATATGCCCAGATCGCCATGAAGAAGCTGCTCCATATATCGGACAAATTGCTGCCACAAGGGCAAATCAAGTCCCAGTTGCTGACGAATATGTTGCACAATCTCATCACTTGCACGATCTCCAGCAAGTAAACGCGCCGGATCACCTGGAATAAGATGTGAAATAATAAATGTAATAACGCAGACGCCCGCAACGACCAATAACAGTCCCCAGCTACGCTGTCTTATTAGACTCCAGAAACTCATAATTGCTTCCTCAACAGGGTCAGAGGTGACCCTGTAAAATAAGGATTGAATTAACTTATTATTTGTTCATGTCTGAAATATTGAATATCTGTTCGAGCATTGGATTGAATACGTAACCTTTAACTGATTTATTCACTCCGACTTGATAATTCTTCTGGAATAAATATACGTATGCAGCTTCATCAATTACTGTTTTTTGTGCCTGCTGATAGAATTTCGTCCTTTCAGCCTGGTCTGGAGTAGACACTGCCTGTTTCAGAAGAGCATCGACCTGTGGGTTGGAGTAAAATGAACGATTGCCCGGCAGACCTTTCTTGTCAGATTCAAACCAGTAATTCATGAACATGTAAGGGTCAGCAAAGTCTGGGCTCCAGTTACCAATCGCAATATCATAATCTCCTTTTCCAATACGCTCACGCATAGTGGCATTTGCAAGTTTCTCCAGTTTTACGCTAATACCGAGAGACTGAAGATTTGCTTGTAGGGATAAGGCAATAGGTTCCCAGTTAGGATCGTTATCGGAATATAGAAACGAAAGTGATTTAGGTTTGTCAGACACTTTTCCCAGAGCTTCTTTCGCCTTGGTTAAATCCAGAGAGTATTGCATTGCACCAGCATCATAACCCCACATACCTTCAGGGATTGGCCCATGCATCTGTTTGCCATTACCCCCAAGAATTCCGGAGACCATACCTTTATAGTCGGTCGCCCATGATACTGCGCGGCGAAGGTCTGGTTGATTTAATGGGGCTTTACTGTTATTCAGGTACAGATACGTTACCCGCAGAGCTGGGTAATCATAAACGGCAACATCACCTTGTTTTTTCAGTGCAGCGAACTGATCCACGGGGAGAGAATCGGCAATATCCAGGTCACCCTTTTCTAACTGAAGACGACGAGCCGAACTTTCACTGATGATTTTCACCGACACGCGTTTAAAGGATGGTTTATTTCCGTTGAAATGTGGGTTGGGCACCAGAATGAGTTGCTGACCTTTTTGCCAGCGTTGCAGCATATAGGCGCCTGAACCGGCAGTGTGTTCTGCAAGGTAGCTTCGGGCATCATCAGTTGCATAGGTTTTCAAAATAGCTGGGTTAATGATGGAGGCGCCATCATTTGCAAGCGTGTATAGAAACGGAGCAAAAGGATCGCTCAGCGTAAAGCGTACTGTCTGAGGGTCTATCACATCTATCTTCAGTCCCGCAGGGTAGGCTTCGGAAGGGCCCTGTTTGATACGCATTAAGCGTTCAAATGAAAGTTTCACCGCTTCAGCTGTTACGGGGGTACCGTCATCAAAAACTGCACCGTTGTGGAGCTTGAAAGTCCAGACTTTTCCGTCTTCTGAACTTTGCCAGCTTTTTGCAAGGTCCCCCTCTACATCGGTAGAACCTTTACCATTCTCTGTTTTATATTTCACCAACCGTTGGTAAGAAGGGTAAGTGATGGTCCAATCGTTGTTATCAATCGTAACGGCGGGGTCAAGGGTTTGTGGATCGGCAGCTTTACCAATGACCAACATGTCTTTAGGTACTGCCGATATTGCCGGAGTCGACAGTGATGATACTGCGGCTGCAATCAGAAGAGGGCACAATGCTTTGGTCGCTGTGAACTTCATTTTCATGGTAATACTCCGTCAGTCTTTGCTGGGGAAATACAAGTGAAAACATCGTCAATAAGCGGATAATCCGCCGCTTTCGGTAACTCAAAATGCCACCATTCAGTTGGGATACCGATGAACCCTCCTCCAAACATAACGGCATTCAAAAGAAGTCTGTTCCGTTGAAAAGGCTGGCTTAGCGATGGGTGATAGGGATGAGATAATTCATCCATTTCGTCAAAGCCGGTGCCCATATCAAG
>Ga0157366_1000179_pt1 | contig 31908 bp, 29 predicted proteins | sample AttbisABBM1_FD_113149 | JGI IMG/M metagenome (GOLD analysis project Ga0157366, IMG submission 113149) | Fungus gardens microbial communities from leaf cutter ant in Botucatu, State of São Paulo, Brazil - Atta bisphaerica ABBM1 | ecosystem: Host-associated > Fungi > Mycelium > Unclassified ...
CTTTGACAATAACTCGTAGATGATGTTCGTTACTTCATGCCCATCCAGCTCCAAACAAAACATGGTAGAACGGGACATATACGCGAATCACTGGGTACACATGGATATTTCAAAGCGTACTTTGATGGTCACATCAACCAAATGGACACCGTGTGCATGTCGCTATACAAACGCGTATATCCAAAATGGTCCCGTCTATGGTCCGAACCAGACTGTGCTGTTATGGCAGAGGGCGCTCAAAACAGCAACTCAGAACATTTAGACGATGCCATGGAAGAGTAGTGTTTGCGAAATTGAGTAAATAATACTTGTGGCACCGCTCACGTCTGAATACGATATCGACATCGCTCGTGTGAATGGTCATTGATCAATTCATTGGATGGACTTCCTCAAGCCCAGACTGGGCCTCGAGGTTCACAGTGGACTGTTCTTTCCTAGCAAGGCTTATGCATACTGTGAGGGAAACACGTAGTGTAATATTCATTGAACTCCGATGTCCGGCACAAGTGGAGTAACTCCACCTCATGGAATACATATGGCAGATGTCTGAAAAATAAAAATAACTCTCACCCCACTTCTGGTTTCCTTTTGTGTTTGTTATCTGTCATCTTGAATCATCTTGAATCATTTGGTTCCAAGCTCCTAATCCTCCGGAACTCCGCGCGATTCTGAGTAGATGATGACAGATGACAAGGTACAAACTGATTCAAGGAACACATCGTCGGTTGCTTGTGGACATGATTGAAATACATTTGGCCATACAACCCAGTTCGATGCGATGAAAGCTCGATCTATCAAGGACTTTGGGCAACATACATAAGATTCAATTCGGTTGACTTCAAAAGGCAGACTTACATGAAGAATCTTTTATGCTTCTGCTGACGGCCATTGTCTGATGGAGGCACTACTCCTGAGTCTTCACAATTCCCGTGATCTCTAGTTGCATCTTAGTGGGAACTTACACACACAAGGGACAATGAGACGAACCTCCCAGAGTGTCTGGCGCCTTCTTAGTTTGCTGAATATGTTTGGAGACAGAAGTAGTATACTTGGCCGACTCGTACTGCTGTTCAGATAAACGTGCAGCAGCAAACTGACGAAGCGTATACGCTGTTAATTCTTGTGCGTATTGGTATCGGTCGTTCTCTTGAGAGAGGGACATCTGGACAGAGGCCCGCAGTAGGGAATCACACGAGAGAGAGAATTTAAATCCCTTTCTATTTATCCTGTGTGATCGTCCATAGCCCACTCGCTGTTTATGGGGGAAACCATAAAAGGCAATCGCTCGGTGACCAGTGACGTTGTATTAATAATATCCCAATAGCCTTCTGCTCCAAAAGACTGTTCTATATACAACATTTCTTGCCCACGCCCACGCCTCCTCCAATACTCCATCTAGTCCTCCACGCTCATCCCATGACAGACCATGATCGTTTTTTTCAGTCGCAATAAAGCGCAACACATCTTTTACTGTCACTAATCCTATCAGCAATCCACGATCTTCAACTAAAATTATTCGAGGTCTACAGCACCCTGATTCAGCATGGCCCCACATTTAAGACACCAGCTACGTACCCCATTCGCTTGAATAACTGCACCAATATTTCCAAGGGAAGCTGTGGAGACACAGTCATCGTAGTCTGTTGGAATTGCGTTAGTTTTTGCAATGGTGTGATTTGATGCAGCATACTCGATTAACCCATGCCGAGAACGAAATACCACGTTCTGATAAGGCCGAATTCAAGAAGCTGTCATGCACCTCCTCTCCAACTCCAAAAGATGACCTAGGCTCCAAACCTATAGAATCCGTGTCTGCATCAAGTGGAATAAATGTGCAAGGCGTGCTTCGGTGGATATCTGCCGAGCTTCGCGTTCGTTCTAACCAAATGAGATCAACATCAATGGAGCAATACTCGCGTGGATGGAATGCATGCACCAAGCACGTAACGAATATCGGTTCGGCTTATGAAACCCACAAATTTTCTCGGTCCATCCGCGGAGACAATCGGGAAACCTTTTACGTCTCTTGACGCTAGAAGTGACTCTATATCTCCAATCAGCCATCAGGTAACGGCTAGATCTATCCTTGAACTCACCGACATCTTGCACGTACATCCCAGTGTCAAATATGGTATACAGGTCTCTTCTCATCACCTTTGACACTATTTATTGTGGAATGGATTAACAGCTGCCATAAAATTTCTAGCTGGACTCACCAGTGGCGTTATAAGCATGATCTTCCCTTTCTAAGAAGGGAAATTCATTAAACCGAATCATTTCATCCGCAATCCCATTCGTGCCCAAGAAGTCGCCCACGGCTTTAGTCACCAACAAAACGATCTGAAAATTAAGCCAAACTTTACTCGCGAGAAGAACGAGTAAGACGAGTAAGGTCACCATTGTTGGGAGAATGTATGTCAGAGCTCCAGTCAGTTCAAACATGATAACCACCACAGTAACCGTAATTCGCATCACACCACTCGTGATACCCATCAGTCATCAAGGAACTAATATATGCGGCGATCCTACCTTAAAGCGGCGGCAGCACCCAAGAAGGCGTACGTCCCGGGTGTTATACACGGCACATCAGGGGTACAAAACTTGAAGATCCCAGAGTGAGGGTGCGCCCTAAACAGCGCGGTTGGACTCAGCCATTTGACATGCCGAAATCAATTGACCGTACGAATAGAGTGCCTTTACTACAGTCCCCATCATTCGCCCAAAACATGCGCCAATTGCCATGGAGGGAACAAAAATTCCTGCAGGTACCTTACACCCATATGAAATCACCACAAGCCCTGTGCGGATCACAGTGGCGAGTAATAGCGAGAATGAAATTTGCCACTGGTCAGAGGACCTATCGGATCAAGCAACCAGTCAAAATTAAATTCAAATAAGTGATTTAGATCATAACCTCATCAACTACTCACTGGCATAAATTATATGTATCTCCCCCCTCACACTCTCGGAAAAGAATGGCCATGCTTTCAGTCATATCAAGTCGTAAAAATCTATTGTAATAGCCAATTAGAGCTGTCAGTGTGGCTAATGTAACTGCTTCGACGACGCCATGTTTAGCTAAATACTTCCGACGGAAAGCAGCGACTTGTAGATGGAATCTGATGACAAAGGCACCATATAAGCCCTAGTAGAAAAAGAATTATTGGTCAGGGTCGTGAAATGGCGTATTGGAGAAAAAGAACAGCTCCATGCTTACCCCAAAGACCCCGAGAAGGATGAAGAATATGATTTCGAAAAAATGCCAATCACGGTCATAAGTTACTTGGAATAATACCAGCTTGCCGGTTCTGAATGGATTCATGGCCTATCGATCCATAAGAAGACGTTCCGCATCAGTCACGCGATGATATAAACATACGGAAAGAGTAAATGTAGCCATAAGAGCACAAAAAAAGCTGCGCCACATTGTCTTGATACTGAATGCATGACTCATTTCCTAAACATGAGAAATCGGATGTACTGGTCCATCAGGTCGGTCCATCAAGATGCTAGGGAGAGAAGAACCTCAATAGAGAACAAGACACCGCCAATTGGTGAGCCGAAAGCAACGGCGACACCGGCCGCACTTGCAGCGGTAACGATTTCACGCATTTTACCTGTTTAAACGTTTCATTGAACAATACCGCGCCCGACGATCAAAACTCACTTTGACTTCGAGAAAATCTATCAAATAACCTTGCCACAAGGGAACCAATACAACAAGCAACATGAACTGAGGGCCCCTCCTTTCCAACTGAAAGGCCCGACGCAATTACCAGAGGCTGCACGACACGACAATTGACATCAGAGAACACCTTGAAGCGTATCGCCAAGATTTGAGGGCATACCAACGTTATACTCTTGATGAAAAAAGTTGCAAAGCCCAGGTACCCTTTCATAACGAATCCCGCTAGGATACACTTTATCTCCGAGATACCGGAGCCTGCAGCATATTTAGCGAGATTCCTCACAAGGTGTGAAGCAATAAATGCAAACATGGCCTAGAGGAGAACGACCTCAGCTGTAGGAATTCACTTTTTCCTGGTAGGGCGGTCAAAGTGAGCCACGCTTACGGAAATGAAAATAAAAACAATCCATCGAGCAAGAGAAACAGTAGTCCACGGTTGCCACGATTCACAACCACCCATTTCATCATCCTCCACCTCCCAGCAGCAAAACTGTCGATTCAACCACCAACCGTCCGAACAGAATCCCATTTTCATATCAGAGAGCCATTCAGTGACGATGGATATAATGGCTGCATTTAAACCAATACATATCCCTGAAAAATATCGCAGGCAAGTTGATTTATCTGTTTCCCTACAGACACGAAATGGAAGACGTACCGACCAGGCTAACTACAAAATAGCTCTGACCCGTACTTAATGCTTTCTGCATGTGTCCCCACAACCGATACAGTGTGTTTCTATCTCTTGGCCCTCTTCGTAGGTTAGACAATTCTTTCAAACGTCTGTTCCGTTCGAGTATTGAGTCTTGTATCCAATCTGAATTTTGACGTCCTTATCGAGAACTCTGCATACATACACCAATCGTAAATTACCTATGGTCGTGAAATCTTCGTAGAGACTGGTGACAAGGACACATTGAGCATGTGAATGAGTTCTGAAGCTTATAACATGCGTACCGAGTCTGCTCAAACTGGTTGCCATTATGCCTCTGAGAAGGCATGAGCCAGTGATGTACACAGAGAACGCCTTCGTAAGAGATATGCGTGGAAAACAAATACCCCATTTGCAACCTTATTAGAAAAATCGACAAAAATCGACTGTCCTAGCGTCCAAGTTTGTAACTTGTCATGTTCATCTGACAACAGGAAGTCCATCCATAAAGATTCAATGACAGGTGCCAACTATTAGTCCAAGATGGATAACAACACAAACCACACAACATGATACACGGAAATACTAGTCAAAACCACACCTAGGTATCAAGAAGGGTATATAATGGGGGAGGAAATACGCGAGGCATTCAAAATTTTCTACGAAAGTCTGGTCAAGATAAGAGAGTGCCAAGAAACATGGGTAGCCAGCTATCTGTTAGATCAATCAATAGGGAGAACCAGGTTGCGAGAAGGTGCGAGCTTCGAGATCTCTGTAAGTCCGTTGTTAAGCAATAAACCGAGGAAATGATAAATGAAAGCTAACCTGAGCGCTGTCTCTTTGGCGAGAAGTTCTTGTTTCATGAGGCTGAGTTCACGCTGGGCCTTTAATTCGTATTCGCGAAGCTGTATCGAAATCCGATCAATGAAAGTGACCCTGCAAACAGCAACGTAACGAACCCTCTCTTGTTCCTTGACTAGTTCCTGCTCCTTGGCGAGAACGCTGTGATTGGCAAGATCCTCGGGAAGCATTTCGGTCTCACTGCATATGCAAAATGTTATCACATTCCCAACCAGTCGTTCGTCATTGAAAACGAACCGTGACTCAAGGATACTCTTCGAGAGTTTCTCAGTACGATATGTCTCGTAGAGAACATCTTCAGTCAAAGTCTTGAGATCACCAAGATGCGAACTTCAGGAAAGAAGACTCATCAGTCTATGATAAACAATGTAAATGCATAGGACAATGACTTGCCCGAGCATGGCACCCCTCAACCTGACAAAATCCGAATGATGGGGGTTGTCAACTTCAACTAGACCCCAAGGATATACCCTAGCTCGAATGGGTTCACCATCAATTACGACCTCCTCCTCAGAACCAACAACAGCAAATGGGAGGAGAGCCTAATAACATGAGGTTATGTCGCCTTTTCTCACAATTTCGTACGTACGCGAAGCTCCATGTTATCTTCAATAGTGTCTTCATCGTCTTCCTCGGGGTCATAAGGAAAATTGTAAATCGGGATGTCATAATGATCGATGTCCTCCATGATCTTAATCCAGTAATTTAGTCTAAACTGAAAACTTGAGATTAGAAGTACATACTCGCTTCTTGAAGGCTTTAAGCTCTTTGGGAGTAAGAGAATCTGACTTTCCGATGACAGGAATGACATTGACACGTGGGGAGAGGCGTCTCATGAGTTCTATATCCATCTCCCGAAGCCTATGAGATCGATATGTGAATAAGGGAATCGACACGTAAGAATAGCGGATGTGGAAGCGTACGCGTGTCCAGTGGGGGGGATGAAGTAGAGAAGGGCGTGCACACGGTTGTCCTTGAAACGAGGATTACGTTTGATACGAGATTGCTCAGCAAGGATGTCGTCGTATTGACGTTCAAGATATGCCATAATTTCTTGAAAGCTAGACAGTAATGAATAAGTACAAGCGGTGAGGGTCGACGATACTCACGCAGCCTCGTTATTAATGTTGTCACCGAAGCCTGGGGTATCTACAACTGTGAGAGCAATGCGAATACCATCTTCTTCGAGCTCTGGACCGCAAAAGTGCATGAATACTTCAAAGATAACGAGGGTTATCATGACAGGACATACCAACGTCGACAGGCCTTATTTCAATACTCTCTTCCTGATGAGCGGTATCTGGGCTATCATAAACCTTGTGAGGAATGAGATTTGTGTCACAGAGGGTGTTGACAAAGGTAGTTCGCCCGGTTCCAGAGGCACCTGAATTTGAACATTCATGGTAGTTATGGTTGTAAAATGAGATGAAAATACATACCGACCACCATAATGGTGAACTGGACACCCTTCACCTTGTTGCGCCTGCCTACAGGCATCGTAGTTTCTTGTAAGGGGAAGAGGTGAAAGTCGAATCGACTGATCGTCAAGAGCCTTGGATCTAAGCAAGAGCAAATAATTTTCTACAATATCATGGCATCAGTCTAATTTATCACAATGTCAAATCTTTGAAATCGTATAAAGCGCGGTTCCTGACAAGACAATTGGCCATCCCCTACATCATATCATGTCCATAACACGCTCCTCAGGTGTCACCTCGAACGTTGCAGCCACATTCAGTTTCTCTCCTAGTTGCTCCTCCACCAAAACTCATGTCTCCCTGTGATGCTTTGGTTGCTGATTCCCCCAACGACCATGGAGAAGGATAACCTGTGATAGTAGGTAAACTCAGCGTATCATCGCCTGCCTTGCCGATTTCGGAGCAGATGAAGAAATCTTCACCACTGGCCCATACCATGACGGACGCGACATTCGAAGCACACTTGATTTCCATGAACGAACCCAGATGTCCACCGGTCTTCTAGAGAAGCGGCCGGTCTAAACCACTGCTATCTCACAGACACGACTGTTGTAAATCTGATAGCAGTTGTGATTGTGTGGCTTGCCGAATAATGAAGGCAGCTGACTCGTGAGTGAAGGTTTAGGTATCAGAAAAGGTTACACTCTGATTGTAGATCTCAGTGTTGATGAAGAGATGGAGCGAACTGGCTGATATCCAGTGTACACTTATTTTTATACTTACCTAAATAAGTCGAATGTCCCACTTTCTTTCTCGTGTGCCATGACTGCACCCTCTGCACACTACAGCAGGGGTTTCTCTACATTTTCCCAACCTAACATCCGTAGGATGCAGTTCAATGGAGCTGCCTTCGACCGATATGGCATAATACGAAATTTTTTCCGGAGCCAAACAGTTGCATTCCAGACGTTATCTCATCAAAATACTATAGCACCGACGAATATGTGTATTTTCTCGAGACATGGGGTTGGTGTCTGTGTGAAAAAACCAAAGGGGTGTTCATTTTCGTTTTGGGGGGAACCAACACATACGAAGAGTCACCGACTAAACACTCGGTTGTTTGACAAACGACCGTATCCATCTGTTGTTGGGTTGAACTCCCAAGTCAGAAGTGCTCGATGGATATATGCAAGTACCGCGTGCATGGGCCCAGCTGGTGCATACAAAAAACCTAACACACAACCCCGAAATAATGTCCAGTTGCAGCGATGCACTTGTACGCCCCCAACATCCCAACTGCCCCATATTCAACACACACTACACCTGGATCCGAATCAACGTATAGATATGAACCCTGCTGATCCACCGAAACACCTCGAAGATTACTCACGTTTTTTCCGGCGATTGGCGCTATCATTGCCACATGCACATCGACCTACGCGAGAAGATCTCTTGAACGTTGCTACTGGGTTTTGGCAACGATTAAGGATACGGTTCAAGTGGTTCACTATCAAGTCATTTCGCAAATTCAACGCGGACGACATTTCGGCGTTTGTAACGTGGTTTTTAATGAGCCAGACGTTGTGGATTCTTGTTGGAACGTGAGTTGCAGAGTTCATGGACCTCAGTCATTCGTTTACTTGTATACAGGACAACGTTTTTTTCTGTTGTCTTTGCCATCGCAAATAGTCTGCAGCTCCAGCGTCAGTTGATACGTTACATGAAGGTTGTCCCATGATACTCAAGTCACCACACTTACAGACTATATCGCACGTGCAATTAGTGACTATCTCACATCCGAAACAGGCGTCACCATTATCTTCGAGTCCGCCATAGTTCCCAAATGGCGAGAATCTCGTATATCCTTCAAGAATGTATTCGTGTCACACCGACTATCAGATGGTACAGTGAAGAAACTTCAGCGACGCGAAGAAAATGAGCATCTGACGGCTGTCGGCTACGATGTGAGCAACCATCCTGGTTATCACCAATTCGGCGGTGAAGGCGAAGATCTAGTGCCTGTTGTTTTGGATGAAGAGGACTCGAATATGTCGCTATTTGATCTGACCATTGATTCAGTTGATGTTACACTTTCGCTGAGGAGATGGTTGGACGGGAAGGGTCTTGTTGAGGATGCCGTCGTAAGGGGTGTAAGAGGAGTGCTCGGTTCGTATTCATCACAGTACTTCGTCCAACTATTTTGTTCATAAATATTAAGATCGGCGAAACGTTTACTGGGACCCTGCCAATCCACTCAACCCTGCCTTGTTCCGACACAAATCTGTTCCGGGTGATTTTGAACTAGAGTCGTTGCAGCTGGAGGATCTGTTGATTACAGTTTACCAACCCGATGGTTTCCGCCCTTATACTGCGTCAATCTTTCGTGCCGATATACAACAGTTCAGGAAGCGATGGCTGTTCTACGACTTTCTGTGCGCGGAGAACGTTGTAGGTCAGTTCGACAACTGTCTGTTCAGTTTGCACAAACCGCAGAGTATCGGGCGTACAACAGACAAAGATTTAGAGGATGGTGAATGGGCTCGCATGGTAATTCTAGTCTATCTTTCTTTGCGGTCCTGAGTGCTCTTGTTCACTCTTCGAATTCTAGAGCCGTATTCGTATCGATGGTGTCAACATTGACCACCTCCAAAACTCCACCACAATGGAGGGACCCATTTCCTGGATAACATCGGGCAAAGTTGATGCAGTTCTTGATATTAAGTTCCCTCGCGATCCACGCGATGATTTACCTTTGAATACCATCTTGGGCGAGCTTGCCGATGCAATCTCAGCATCCATCAAGGACAACATGAATGATAACCCAAACCCTGACATCAAACACATCCCTGGACAGAGGGAACTGGCTAGACCTCCTCTTAGTGTACCAGATGACGAGTCACTTGACTATCAGCGACGCAAGGCAGTCAATGGACAAGAAGGAGAAGAAGAGCTGAAGGTGGTGATAGATATGGATTTGCGTTTTCGTGATCTGAAAGCTGCTGTCCCGATTTTCACGAATGATCTCAGCTATGTGAACAATGCGTTCATTCGACCTATTGTAGCATTCATGAAGTGTGTTTCTACAATTTCCTTGGCCATTCAGACCATTCACATGATCTTGTCGCTTATAGTGGTAATCGTACTTTGATACCAATTCACTGTCGAATGGTGAAAAACTTGAATGACTTTGATGGCTCCTGGACGGTAAGATAGCTTTGTTTTACTCGCGTGGGTCTACTTACTAACGACAATTATTACTCGTAGATGTGGGAGAGTACGTCTACTCATAGTCTTCTCCTTCTGCTTATGACTAGACCTCTTTACCTGGTTACAGCCGGATTGATAGATGAGATTTCTCTCAAAGTATGGCTCTTTGTTATCTCCGGTCTCTTAGATCCAACTGATTTAATTTCTCGAAGACGTATGATGCGATGGCACATCATGTCAGTCAAGCGAACATGAACCGCCAAAGGATTAAAACAGTCAGCCTCTGGAGCTTGCAGAAGACCGCCAACGCCATTCTATTTGCCTTCAAAAACGTTGCAGATCCTGTATCAGTTCATCTGAAAGACATTTATTTTAGTCGACAACAAGGGATGGCATTGGGTTTGTATGATACTTTGTCAATTCCATTTGGTGTGGATGTCTAAGTTTGAGATTCGAGGCTCTTTGATGATGGCAATCTATACACCTTGAATTGTTGTCTTGAACTGAGTCACCCCTATCTCGCCTTGAACAGGTAGTGCCCTACTCCCCACCTTCAATAGTGAACATTTATATCCGTGGAGATTTTTTGATGGACTCCCTCTTGTCCTCCATTCGTGTTAAATAGTTCAGAGCAAGCCACGTAGAAAACCCGAAATCTGAAACAAAAGGAAGAGTGTCTGTAGCCATAACGCTACTCACCTTTAAAACCCTCCGCTAGCACATTCCCCTTCTCCTTGGCGTCTTGTTCAAGTTCTCGTAATCCTGCTGGTAGTTGCGGGGTTATTTAACTTAGAAAACAGACGTCGTGGAGACATAATCTGCCCGTACGATTCCTGTCTTGGATTCGGAGCCAATCTTCACATGTCCTTGAGTAATGTATTCCGGAAACGTACCAGCTTTTCATTAAAATCAGGTCATCTTGGAAGTACGTCTGTGCGCATTGAACACCCAATCCCATGGATATACTCCTCTATGCCACTTACGGGAAGGTCCCTGGAAGGCATCGTTCCACCTAGGCTTATCATAAGTCATAAGTCAGATAAGACCACCTATTGAACAGAGCCTACCGCAGAAAAATTCTATGCCATCCATCCATCATCCTCAACGAAATGGTAGGGCATAGATTTGTAGCAGAATATCTCCACGAATAGGAGGGCAGGGTCATCACTTCTCTCTTTCGCTGGGCGAAGCCAAGTAGAGATCTTGCAAAAGAGTGCTTTGTAGTTCTTCACATGTTCGAACATCTTCGGAGCCACGTTGGTTGGTCAGTTCGTGGTTGAAAGTATAACCTACCCCAATGGACAGTATACGATCAAAGCTGAATGAGGGGTAAGAGAAGTAGTTCGGGATTTTGAACTGTTCACCACGATTGAATTCATGGGTGTATACATCCACAGTTATACTTGGACTCAGTCGGGAGTGAAATCAACGGATGCATAGAAACGAACCTCTAGATTCAAGAAACCCTGTTCCTTGGACATAGCGTCGATGTACGTTTTCTGAGTTATCGAACTTGAAAGCCCGGTGATCTTGGAGTTGTGATATTTCTAATTTTTTGAAAAAAAAGAGAATCAAGTCGCTGCCAACGGACGACATATATATATATATATATATCACATACCTCGACGAGGAACAGGACAAACTCCCCCATCCTTCCGAGTGGCATTAAATTCAGAAACTGGAGTTGGGTGAATAGAGCACATCGTACAGCACATCGTACCACATCCAAGGTCTAGTGCATCTTGTCCGTCCACTAGTTTGGCTTTCTCACAATAGCTCTCTAACATATAATTTTCTGCTTGAGCTAAGGACTCCTTCCCAATGGGGTACAGGCAGCAAGAGTACTTGGCACGCGGACCCAAAGTTGACAACATGAACTTGATTGAAATTTGACGATAGACTATGTTCATGTCCTCATTAACCATAAGCTGCACATTTTATCTCATAATGTTGTTCGCTGTTTGTTGGCTTTGGCGGGTGCGTCCGCAATGACGGAACAACTCTTAAGTTCGTCAACCCATTTCATTTTGACAGTGTGGTTGTTTTCGAATAATCCATAGTCAAGTTCTTGCAGTCGCTTGTGAAGCAAGAATCGAATAACGCGCCGCAAAAGAAAATCTGGAATGAGGCCCATCAAATAGTTTAGGCAGCCTCTGTAGAAAGAGGAGGGAGACAAACTTGGTCAAGGAGACTATTACCCAAGTTGGAGAATGGAGTTCATATGAAAGATGAACCAAAAAAATATGAAAGCTGTCATTCAGTAGTCCGATATATAATGCAAAGGGATGGTATCAGATTCACGATAGAAAAACTCTACAATATCCAGATCCAGTAAAATGAAGAGGCCAGTCCATGGGAGGAACGATACCGCGGTAAGGAAAATGGCAGGAAATTTTCATTTGGAAGTACATTGCGACAAGTTTCATGAAACTTGTATATTCTGCAACTGCCTCATACTCATCCTGTGACTGACATATTTAAGGACCATGTCTCAACTGGTTACCAATACAATTTCTTCGAACACCGAACTCAAGTTGCCGTGATAGACATAGTGCTACAGCTACCATAATTCCCCTGCCCAACCTAATCACCCAACATTACAGGTGCATACCATACCGATTCAATTGTTACTACTCTGTTGAGGAATGACGTGGAAACAAGATAGCAACTACGCAAGAAATAACACAACAAACGAGCAGGCAACATTCGATCACCTTACTTAGCGATCTTGAAGGTCGTTAAGCAATCGCAAAATATTAAGGACTAACGCAGCGATCAATGGGGTGCTTGTTCGAATGACAAGGAGTAACTTACAGAGATTGATAAAACTTGAAGGAACAAAAGACAGTCAGAAGATATAGCGAGATTGTGGCAAGTCATCACATACTCTAAATACAAGCTGATGGCACCCATGATGTATTCGTCGGGCGAAAGTCGCTTATTGATCATGTAAGTGTCATAGACGATGTACCCGCTGAATATGAGACAGCCTCCGATAGCAAAAATGAGATCCATGGTGCGACTGAAGGGGAATATCATGCCGATAAATCCCGTCATGACCAGAGCGATGAGGGCGCCAAAGAGGAAAGGTCCCATTCCAGAGAAGTCATACTTGCTTTGAAAAGTGAAGAGAGTTAGGCCAAGGAAGACACCCAGAGTAATCAAGCTGGTGGCTGCGATCAGATCACATGGTTCGTGGAGATATTGGAACTCTTACAGGGCTTGTAAAACCAAGATGTTGTCGAAGAAAGCAACGACCACACCGAGGGTGAAGGCTTCCATCAACGTGAAGGTAGAAAGGAGAGCGAAATTCCAAGGAGGGGAATGTCGTTTCCAATATAGTAAGCCGAGATTAATGATAGTACCAAATAGAGGAACATAGAATGACCAGGTGCTGGAAGATATTGACATTGTTAGGATCCTGATTGAATGGAACGGCAGGCAACGAACTGTGTCTGAACCCAAAATATAGCATCTGGCGATTGGGATATAATTCCACCGACAATACAGGTCGCAGCCTAGATTGCAAAAATCACTTAAATACGAAACAAGAATCAGCCACTAGGAGGCGGATACCCACGATCTGACACACTAAGCGCTTATACATCAGAGTCGCTCAGATATAGGGGTACCATACTCACAGAGAATTGTATAAATCTTACGAACAAAAGCACTTCGAATCTCCTGTGAGCTTTCGGAGACACTGACACCATACTTTGGCGATAATCAGATCATGAAATGTACCGACACGAAGTACGGACCTTGAAGTCATCGGGGAGTTCACCTGGAGCGGGTTGGTCGTAAAAGCCGCCAAAGCCATCCCTGCTACCTTGGACAAGAAGAGGCTCCTGTGAGTCGCGCCCGTTCCTGCGTCCGTCTGTAGTCCCGTAAGATGGAGGGGGAACTGGATAGTTGCTCATGGTTGTTGCTGTAAGAAACTTGGCCCAGTCTATTGACTCTTGCTTATTCAGCGCAATGATTCTCACTGCGGCTGTGGCTGTGGCTGTGCTACAGAATAAACATGGTTCCTTTTCGCATTTCTGCATCTTATAACGAACTATACGAACTAGGCTGCCGCACATATGACAACTATTCCTCGACTACCACTCCTCTCTTTGAAGCACCTGCCTCTGCTTTCTCTACTCGTACTTCTGTTGCTGCCTTATATGCACAACTCGCCTTTGCTGAACGTCAAATCTTTATCTTGGGCGCTGAAAACGCACTTCTCCGGGAGAAAAATGAGGATCTCTGGATCATGTTGAAAGTCTTAGTGGCAGAGGTCGCAACCACAGAAGCTGTTCTTAGGAAGGATAACAATAACACCCACCTTGCCAAGAACCAGGCCCCTGTACTCCAGAGGAAATTGACAGATTATCACAAGTTCTTTAGCGTGCTAGCTGAAGGGGATTCTCATATCATTAATAGCACTCATGTAGGAGTTGAAAAAAACTGCGATGCCGAGGTCGAGGCCACCAAGGATGCGACTCATGATAGTGATTCTCCCTGGTCAAAGGTACTTCAGACTCTCATCAATCATCATGGTTCGGAGATGTTTGCCGCAGATGTAGACATGTCATCGAATTCATGTCAAATTCCTCACGAAAAGGGAAAGGTGGTTCGTTTCGCTGATTCGCAGGCTACTCCCAAATCCAATGCCGCCACTGCACTTGTACCTCCGTTACCTTTGTTCACTAGCAGTTGCCAAGACGTCGATCACAATCTGAAACACTGCCAGGATCCACTTTCTAACAATTTGGGCGATCCTCTGGAGTCGGAAAAGTTGCAAGTCAACAGTGCTTTCGCTTGCCCTCGCAGCCGCGCTTCATCGATCCATACCATATCTGTTTCGTATACAAAAGAAGGTCAATTAACCCTTCGACCTTTCTCAGGACAGGACTATTGTAGTCTTCGAACACTTCGCCGCCCTTCTGAGACGAACTACCTACGCCGTTTCACCTTCCACGATTCTCTCAAAATTGAAGCGCGAGCTGCTGAGAAAAGGCATGGTTTCTTAATGCCTTGCATCGTCAGTGTTCTATGTGCCCTTCTCAGAAGTCTTTTTTTCATCCAAATAACAGAAGCCTGTTCTACAGAAACATGCCTCTAGTCCTGTCATAATTGCCCCTCTTACCAATGATCCTATCCTCCAAAGAAGTGAAGATCCTTCAAACTTTCCTGTCTCTTCTCGCTTCAATACCAGTTGTTCCCATGCTCCCTCAGCAATAGGCCCTTTGCCTTTGAATCATCAAAATGCGTCACTATCTGTGGAGCGCCTCTGCGCAACCTTTAGTAGTGGAAGCCTCGGATCACTCGAATCGACAACTTCGTCTGGCTTCAACCGCAACTCCGTTGCAAATTCAAATGATTCTAGTGCTCCCGGTAACTCCTTGAAGAGTAAAAATACTCTCGGCTGCTTGACAATGGCTGGCAAGAAGAGAAATGTCTGTACACAGTTTGAGAAAGATTCTACAAATCCTCCTGCCGAAAAGCAGACCAAATCGACAATTGGAACCCAATTTTCGACAAGTGAGATGGCGGACATTAATTCATGTATCTCTCCACGAGAGCAACGGAGCGATGTAAACTATCCTTCTCTGAGAGTGTCTCCCGTCACTGGAAAGCCGGTTCTAGAATTTGCCTCGAGATCACCGTCGATCGGATCCACGATTCGGCCTTCGCATCCCTCGACAATCCAGGTATCACAGCGAACCGCTGGACCGGGTCATAATCCTGTTCCTGTTGATCCTTTGAAATTGAAGAATGCTCACTCACAGGTCCTCGTTAATCAAGATCAAGTCATGAGGGTATGCTCCGCCGTTCAACTGTGCAACACGCAAACCACTAATGAAAGGGAGAATAAGCTGGAGGTAGTTTCCTCAAATCCAAAGGTTGCTCACCGCTCCAACCAATTTCCCCAGCCCCGTACTCCTGCAAGTGCCGTTTGTACCCTGAGGCCAAAGCTGAACATCATTAAATGTGGACTTGCCAAACCCGTTGAATCTGTTAGGCCCGTCAATCATACCAGCATACCTATGCCCATGTCCCGCACTCAAATTGCACATGAAGCCGGGTTCACATCCTCACTAGCTCCGTCCCTCCAAGTTGGTCCACGTAATGACAAACCAGTTGGGACCCGTCTTATTGCCTCAGCTTGTCGAAAGAATATTCCCATGTCAAAGCCGTGCAATCGACTCCGAGTGGTGAATGGCTGCGACCCCAGAAGATCACTCCCTGCCCGTTCTGAAACACAACTTCGAATGAATACGAAAGGCTTGGTTACAAATACAGAAAATGGAAACTGCAAGTATGATGGGATTGACTGCCATGGGCACGGGCGAATCAAGAGAAGTATAGGTTCGAACCGCTCCGATTCGAAACTGATAGAAGCTTGTTCGAATTAGAAAATTGAGCCCCGAAAAGCCGCGAATGCCAATTTCTTCGTGTATCTGGATCGGGGTACCTATTTGATCGCGACTATTAGTTACAGTAAACCCAGCCCTGCATCAGTAGACTTCTGTCTCTCTTCGAACTATTCTCTCTTCAAACTATATTCTAAACAGTGAAGAATCCTAGATTTAAGCCTTGCTGGCTGGTCAGCTATATGATATACTCAGGAGGGTCATAACAGGTTCGAGATCCAGCTTCAATTCGAGTCCATCCTTGAGTGGCCTATCGCATGCTGTCACGAAGTGCGATTGGTTGAAAACGTAATTGTCACCTTCGCTTGATACCTAGCTTAACTATCGTTGCGAGAACATGTGAGAACATTCATAAGTGGTAAGATAATAATATTTTCTTGGATCCATGTACTATCAGGCTCGAAAGGGACTAATTAGATGTCTACTCGGACTCATCACAGTCGGCTTTAAAGTATCTCAGGGATACTGAGGCTAACATCAACAACGTCTTAATAATGACGGGGGATTTCAATATTAGAGATAGGATTTGGGATCCTAATTTCCCTTACCATTCTGCTCACAGTGACCCCCTTATGGACGTAGCAGACTCTATGAGCTTAGGATTATCTAACCCCACTGATTGTGTTCCTACTAGGTATTCGGACAACAATCAAGACTCAAACTCAGTAATCGACCTCATGTTTCTAAGACCCGAGTCAGAAGAATTTGACAGCCATTCCATTCACCTGGATTGGAGATTTGTATCCAATCATGCTCCCCTCACTGTCAACATTTTGATCTTTGAAGAGCATATTCAAACCAGAAAGTGTACAATAGTCAAGAATAGCAAAGAGGAGAAAAACTTTGTTGATGAATTAATCGAAGCCATCAAGAAGCTTGACACAGAGTGAATTTCAGACGTTGAAACTCTCGAACAAATCATTCAATCATTTGCTAGTTCTATGGAAAGAATATGGGTAAAGAATTCAAAGATTGTCAACATCACCAAGCACTCCAAGAATTGGTGGAACAATAATTGCAGTAGAGATCTGGAAAACTATAGGTCTTCAAAGCAAATTGAAGATTGGAAACAATTTAAGAGCACGATCAAGAAAACCAAACATCTTTTCTTCAATCAGAAAATTCAGGAAATTGCCAACAGGAATTGCGGCCCATGGGAACTCATGAATTGGGTCAATAAGCAAAAACTTCCAGCTATCAAAGCAATCCAATACAATGGTTGCCCATGCATCAAAATATGGCATACACTTCATTCATCTTTCAATACAGCACAAGACTGCCATATTGATATGAGCCTATTAGAGGAAATTCCAAGGAAACACACTATGACTTGGAAGCCATTTTCAGAAGCGGAATTTATCAGTTCCATCGATAAGTGTAACAATTCATTGACTCCTGGACCAGACAAGTTGTCATGGAGGCATCTCAAGAATATCATCAAAGACAATGTGTGTTTGAGAAAGATCATCAATATTGCTGATGCATGCTTTGAACTAGGTTCATTGGCCAGCACATTTCAAGGTTTCATCCATCATCATTTCTAAACCCAACAAGGAGTTGCATGACTCTCCCAAAGCTTTTAGACCCATTGTCTTACTCAACACAATTGGTAAACTCATTGAGAAGGTCATTGGCAAAAGGCTACAATTCCAGTCAATCTCAAAAAATTTCATCCATTCATGTCAATTAGATGGTTTAAAACAACATTCTACTACTGATGCTGGAGTTGCCCTTACCCACTTTATTCACACTGGCTAGGTCAAGAATACCATGACTAGCACTTTGACATTTGATATCACTCAGTTTTTCCCATCTCTGAATCATCAACTACTACCTCTTATCTTTGACAAGGCTGGGTTTGACACCAAGATCACTTTCTTTTTTCACAATTATCTAGTAGAAAGAAAAACTCAATATTTTTGGAACAATTTTTCTTCTCCATTATTTAATGTAGACATTGGGGTTGGTCAGGGATTGGCCCTTTCCCCTATCTTGTCTGCTTTATATCTTGCTCCAGTTCTTCATATTCTTGAAAAACAGCTAAAAAATCTAAAAATCCCAGTGTCTATACTTTCTTCTGTAGATAATGGACTTCTTGTTGCTCAGAACAAATTGTTGACAGTTTCAAACTCTTTTCTTTTCTGTAGTTACCATATTACTTCTCTTCTCAAAAAATTTGGACTAATCATGGAACACAGAAAAGTGGAGGTGTTTTATTTTTCTAGATCACATGGAGTCTTTGAACCTCCTCCTTTGGATCTCTCACCTCTAGGTGGTTTCCATTCTTTGGCCTAGGAACACATGGTGCTATCTTGAATTTATTTTCGACAGGAAATTGTCTTTTCACCAACACATCGATTTTTACACGAACAAAGCCATCTCTATGGTCAAATGTATGAAGATGCTTGGAAACTCAGTGCATGGTCTCATCCCCACCCAGAAGTGGCTACTATACAGAAGCTGCATCCTCCCTATTGCCCTCTATGTGTTTCAACTCTGGTTTTACAACAAAGCGCCATTATCTTACCCTCTTAATCTGTCGTGTGGCATGCGATTGATTTTCATACAATGGTTTTGGTGAAGCTCTCTGCACTTATTAATGTTCAAGTAAGAGCTTCATTGATCAGTAATTCCACATCTAAGAAATAAGATCTTTCAAGAGGAACGTAGACAACAGGAACGTAGACAACAATGTTGTACTCATTACTTATGGCGACAGCTCGTTCACGCGTCGATTCCTAGGAAACTGGCGTCAAGATTGAGTCATGCCAGACGAATGGAATGGATCCAGTAAGGGTCAAAAGATCAGAATCACTAATCCATCTCGATTTCATGAAATTAATTTATCAGATGGTGAAGCCTGTATGATAGTTCAAGAGAGGCGAGCGGCCGACTGGCTGACCTACTCATTGCCTTACAAGTTCATGCGACATGCGATCTAGGGCAATTATTTTAGCATCTTGCCGGCATTGTGGTGACTAAAACATCTCTCCACCCGTCACGAAGCATCCGTGGTCTAGGCCACGCCTGAGGGTCTACTATTGTATGGGACTCGCAAATCGGCCTCGAGTCCAAATCTGGACCTGTAGTCGAACGACCCGACCCTGAATATACTCTTCCCCTACGTTGCTTTTTCATGCTATTTTAGCACGCGTCCCATCACTTAGTTCTCGTGCCATTTTGAATGACCGAGGTATGGATTCATCTTGGGCCTGTAGTTAAAAACTATTGGTCAAGATTAACGATTCTTACATGTTCTTACATATTATACGCCACAAGGAACGGCTCGGTGCAGAATGTAATCTTCATTGGATTCTGAAAGGACTGTTGCGAGATTAGCTTCCGTCAGGCGGTGTGAAGACCAGTCGATGGATATATTTTGGTATGTCTTTGCTCATCTTCATCGTGGCTTGGGCTCAGGCATCTGCCCGGTATTTCAGATACATATCGACAAATAGGATAGGTATCATCCCATCTTATGGACTGACTACATTTATATCTTCAAGAGTGTAGTCCATTGCAATAATTAAAATCCTGGTCTAGTGCCATCAAAATCCCAATCACTTCTCAAGTCATCAAGGAAGGGAGTGCTATACCTATTGTGCCTATTCTATTGGTTTCACCAATTATTTACGTGATGCTACTAGTTGTAGCCAAAGTCACGCATTTGTGGATGGACATTCGAGCAATAACCATCATTCTGAGTGTTGAACTGAAAACCAGCAGGAGGGCAGATGCCAAATAACTCTGAAATGAATCCTATCGCGGTAATGAGTGGTGTAACTATCAGGCCGGCGGACGGTCAAAACGTGTCATCACTGAGGGGATACGGTGGCAGCCCCCATTGTTCCGGTACGAAATCCTCAAGACTCTTCAAGGTCTGGTCGGCTCTCTCCTCCCCTGAATAACCGACATCCAAGAGATTCTGATCGGGAACCCACACAACTTTTGAGATTTAGCATTTATCAGAAGGATTTTGAAATGACTCAATACGAACCCGACATTCCCGCTCTTTTTCCTGCCTGCAATCCAGATAACGCATCTTCAAAGACAAGTCCTTTGCTTCTTTCTATCCTTTGCTTAACCGTAATTGGGTCGTCGGCCGAGCCAACATCTCGAGAAAGGAGCTCCTTCGCGGCAACAATGAAAACGTCGGGCGCAGGTTTCCCCTTGATGTTGTGATGAGTGTCATCACCACATATCACTTTACCCTCGAAACAACCAAAAGTTGCTTGAAGATGGGCTGTTTTCAATTCATAGTTTCGTCTTCGAGATCCTGTAGCAACTGCAATGGGGATACAATGAGTCTTTAAATGCTGAACCAACTTATGGACTCCGGGTAGTAGTAGCACCGAGGGCCACCGTTCATCTTGTAGTCGATTTCGTTGTAATAGATAATCTTCAAGAGTCAATTTTATGCCAGGGAAGAATGATAGCAAGTATTCTGCAGCTTGGCGCTCAGCTATATGAGAGAAAAAATGACATGTCAGTAGAGAAACCCGTGCGATACCCAATACTTACGTTTACCCATACATCCAGCTTTGATGTCCCAAGTCATTTCTTTTCCATATTTCCCGAGAATCTCGTCTTTTCCAGAATTAGCCTATTACTGCAGCTCTTAATTTGGGTGCACAACGTGAGACTAACTCGTCACATCGGTGTAGATTTTCTCTGAGTCTATCATCAGGCCTGAAGAGGTGCCAATGAGAACAGGGGTCGCCAAAGAAAGCACAACAATAGAAGCAACTTACCATCCATGTCGAAGAGAACATACTCGACGTACTGGAAAGACCTAGTTTTCTCTGCCATGTCGTTTGTAATGAGGGTGTGGAATGCTGCAGTGACCAAAATAGCATTCAGGAATACATGTGACCACTTGTCACGGTTCGGTCACGCATACTTGCCTCTCACAGCTCCAGTGTGTTTATAATACTAAAGTTGGTTTCAAACTTACAGCTGCTCAAGATAGTTCTATGACACTTCTTCGTAGGACGACAATCCGTTTTTTCATCTTTATCTGTGCCATCTTCGGCCTTTCGTGGACTTTTGGTTTGTCTTGGGAGCTCCCAGAGTTCGGGAAGGACACGGCTATTATGATCTCCTCACGCGCTAAGCTCGCAGCGGCCTTCAGTTCAAGGAAGCAGTCCAGCGTCGATGAGGTATATGGATTACTCCATCTAGTTACCGCTGAATCGGACGAATACCAACATGTGTTAACCAACAACGTGGAACTGGATCCGACTAAACGTATAAGCTTAAATGACTATGCCCCTGGAAACGAGGACCTGGATTGGACTGCTGAGATGGAAAGGCTGAATAAGGAATTCCCTGTCGTTGTGTTCAGCAAGGTATGCCTTCGACTCAGAAGAGCACATATTCTCAGTCCAGAACTGATGTTGCCTGTAACTGATGTGGATAGACCTTTTGCTCGTGTGTCACTTTCCCGGATTCTTAGGCTCCCTTCGATACTCACACTTTTTAATTTTCAGTTATTCCAAGAAAGCGAAAAATCTCCTCGCATCTTACGAGCTACAACCCCAGGTCAAAGTTATCGAAGTTGATCTGCGAGGCAAGCCACTTGCTTCTCATTCAGATGCTGTGCAATCTGAGTAATCAACCAATAGATGATTCTGCAGCACTCAAAGTTATTCTAACTCGCCTCACTCAGCACTCCACATTTCCCAACGTCCTTCTTCACGGAAAATCTCTTGGAGGCTGGGACGAGTTACGTGCGCTACACAGCAGTAATTCACTCACGACAGTATTAGCAGAAAGGAGGATCGTTGTGCAAAATGGTAATATTTATTGACCGTCGAACCTCCATATTTTTGTATGATATTTCTCTTACATCATGAACATATCAGCGGTGACAGAATACAGAATGATTCTCGACTACTAGCTGTTGGACATGTTGTTTCCACTTCAGTCGTTGACCGTGGATTCAGATACTAATTATAGGCACTGCCCACCGTCAGTTTTCCTGAGAATAATGCGACAGAGGAGTGGGATATACCTGGGAATACCATTCATTCAAGGCCTGACAAATGTAAGGAGCAGCACAGACGGTAGGCCCTGCCCATCCAATTCTATAAATTATAAGGTGAGCTTCAATCTCCTGAAACCGAATCATAGGAATGCTTCGCACCCGCCACACTGGCCCCAGTGGGTCTGAGTTGCCCCGCTGGCGGGAGGCATAGTAGTGGTTTGGGGTGGGTTGCTGGTGTTGGGAGGAGGGCTGCTACCGCCAGTGATGCCGAACCAGTTCAGAACGTCGTCGGCTTGAATCGGAATATTGTGGTCTACATTAGCAGCACTGATGGCCTGGAAATCGGGTCCGTAGGTTGATCGGGTCCAGCCAGACAAGGGCGAGTTCTGTTGAGTTGATGCGGGAGTCTGACTATAACCGAAAACGTTAGTCCACTGCTTGACGCCTTCACCGAAGTTGTGGTAATTGAGGGTAGTATCCCTACAAGTTTGGTGTCAGTACTGTCTGCTGGAATAGCAGAGCAGCTTGCATTTTCACTTACAAGGTACCTTGCCAGATTTGCATCTTCGGCCTGGCACCAGTATAGCCTGGGTAGCCGGAACGTACGAGATCGCCCTAGAAGTGAAGCGACACAATTGATGCAATTCTGACTACAGCCATGAAAGCGCAGCCACACTTACCCACTCTTGGGCAGTCTTCGTAGTCTGGCCAGTAGCACAAGGGGTGTTCCACATGCCAGGGCCAGCAAAGCAACCATAAGGAACACCAGCAAATGCAGAACCGGCTTTGAACAGGTCGGGGTAAGCGCCAGCCAGAACGTTTGTCATCATAGCTCCAGAAGAGAGCCCAGTCATGTAAACGCGAGACGCGTCAACACCCCAACTTGAGATAGCAAAGCGGACCATGTTTGCGATAGCGATCGAGTCACCACCACCGTTGTGGGTGAGGGTAGCTGTGGTATGAACATCCCAACAACCCCCAGAGTCAGGAGCGTTGGGGTAAATGACAATGTACTTGTATGTATCGGCTAGATTGGCATACTGGGTGCCGGTGAAGAAAGCCTGGGCAGTGCCTGAACAGTAATGCATGGCAACGATGAGAGCTGGATTTGCTGGGAGGTTCAGGGGTTTGTAGTAGAAGAACCCGACGTTGGTGGGGTTTGATCCCCAATTACCGGTTTGTTGTTGAAGAGTTGATTGAGCAGCATTGGCATACAAGGCAGTGGCCAATACAAGTAGAGCTTTTGAGAGCGAGGAAAACATATCAGAGGATGTTGAGAATAAGCCTGAAGAATCGTCGCCTTTTATGTTTATGGATCCGGAATTGTCGTTCCAATTGCATACGAAGCCCAAGTCTCGTGAGTTGCTTTCGCCGGGATTGGCGCGTCGGAAAATTGTGCAATCAGGAGTTTGATGGAACGTGTCACTCTGAGTGGAAGTCTGGAGAAATTCCTTGATCGGAGGAGAGCGTGCATTCATTCCTTCCAGTATCATGACATATCTTCTAACAAGTGAAGCGTGTATGGTGCACAGAGACAACGCTAGTCGCCCCCAGAGAGTAAAAAGGCTGGTGAACAGGTGACGATCGCTGGAGTTGGTAATTCATCCAAGTTATATGGATGTCCGATGATCTTTCGACAAAGTGCCGGAGTAAACAGGTAGTCGACTCCTGTTCGGTGTTCAAGTTTGATAGAGCAAAATGAAGCATCTCAATAGCATCTCAATATAGATAAGTCGAAATACTGTTGACTGGCCAGCGGCAAGGAGGTTCTCGTTGAAATGGGCAATTCATTGAAGCCAGATTATGTTGAAAGGATTTCGGTGTGAACACTGCAAAATAGACAGCTTCAAAGGATCCATGTTGTATACGTGGAGAAGTATCTAGTAATGCGGAAAGGCTATACACCGGAGGCGGATACATGGGAAGGAAGAGAGAACTTGGAGAAAGGTGAAGAAGGGTGAAGCTGCTCAATAACACACGATCAGTACAAGTTTCCACTGGGTACTGATAAAAGAAACCTTTTCCGCTCTAGTTTTCCGAGACATGTTGATGTCTGAGACGCGCCATTTTAGTGTCAGCACTGTGCTGTCATATTCCACATCGATGACAACTTTCATTCATATGACACATGTTCTAGACTGGATATTTCACACTAATATGTTCAAATCATGTTGAAATCATAGTTCTCAGACATTATGCCGCGCGATACGTGATCCTTTTCGACATCAATGGCGCTAAATTGTCGCAGTTTGGATGTGTCAAATCGCCCTTTTCGATTTTACATAAACTCGGCATGCAACAAATTGACCTACACTAGTTGTCAACAGAGAGCTACCAAATTTGCGAGTTCATTTTTCAGCAACGAATGCTATTGCTTCCTTGGAGTACCAACTGGTCATCGCCATAATTGGATTCAAACGACATCAGCACAAAAGCTGGTCAAACCCGAGACTTATCCCGGGTCCACCCAGGGACCCCGAGTGCATAGCAGAATAGCTCTAATCAATTGGTGACTATAGTAGCAGTGGATTCTCACTCGAGCGCTTTTCTGAGATATGAGTCGAGACGAGTTGCTGGAAACGAATATCGATATCCGTACACCAGTCTGCGACCAAGTACATTGCAGGGAGTCACCTGCCTGGCAGTAGCAAAACCACAGCATACCTTCCCGTCACTATTGCGACGGTCGCATCAATGGAGAGTATTGATGGTAACAGTTTTACGATGGTCTGCGATTGGAGAACGGAGGGTGACGCGGAAGAGAAATCTTCCTCATTGAAGTCATGGTCGAGCCTACCTCTACCAGCCAAATATTCTGGGCAGCCTTCCGCTGATATATAACTTGGGGGCGTGACATAAGGACCCCATCAACTCGGCTAATATCAGCCGTACTTCCGACATCAATGAATAGGTATTGTATTGTGACAGGCAACAATCATCATCGTTGCAAGGATTTGGTGAATACAAAAGGTGCAAAACGTGATGAGGTGATGAAGCGAAGCCGGAAGCGGCCAAGTAGACCGCAAGTTGATCACGTTCTTGATTTTGTGTTCTTTACTGTCGTTACTGATGTCCGTCCTTCAACTTCCAGGCCGTATATCTCGCAGCGAACACCTTCCCCTCCACAAACCGAGCGGGCAGCCTCCAATCACCCCCCCGCTTCGAAAGCCAAGGCAGCAGGCTACACTTCTTGCCGTCCTGGCCTTCATCCTTCTGATTATCTATGTTTTCTTCCTGCATCACCAGGCTGGCCTCGGCTCACAAATAGTGCCGGACTCAGAAACTAGTGCACGCCATAACCAGCTATCCTTTACTCTTGAGTCAATCCACAAACATGGCGTGCCTCGAATGAGAAAAACAGCTGCTGAACAAATTCATCTGACCGACAAACAGGAGCTTGCTGCAGTCTCGAGCTTCCTGACAAGCTTGTCAAGCCAGAACCATATTCCCCTCTTTGTCGATCCGTCCAACCCCATCGATCCTCAGCTGATACTCGACTTCGACACCAGGGCTCCACGGGCCGCAAAGGAAGTGCAAGCCATGGTTGATGATGTATGGTCAAGGAACCCGGTTTTTCTGTACTCCAAGGTTTGTGCGCCTCCAGAAGCCCCGAAGATCAGCTGATTGACTTCTGAACCTCCAAAATAGCATTATTCTTCAGCTTCGCGTGATGTAAAAGCAATTTTAGATAAATTCCATCTCAAACCGTCGCCGACTATTATCGACGTTGATACTCGGGACGATGCCGATGTCCTCATCCCGATGCTTCAGAGGCTCACCTCGGTTTCCGATTTTCCAATTCTAATAGTCGCTGGAGAGGTGATTGGCAGTACGCGGGACGTTCATCGGATGATTGGTGACGGCACATTGCGCAAGATGATTGCGCAATCCGGTGCATTGATTGGTGGTGGGAGGAGGAAGAAACACAAGCACTAGGCGCAACCTAGTTCTTTTTACCTCATGCCTTCATTTATGGTGTTGATTCGGTACCGGTGTGGATGTCATTCAACCCTGAATTTCGGTCATTCTCAGCGCTTCCATCAGGCTTTAATGCTGCTCTAGCCACTCATTCACGGAGGATGCTTCATATTAGCTTGCTTGCATTTTCTCAGCCCGTGTCTGACATATAGTTCTTCATGAAACACCGATCTCGATTTCTACCTCCCGAGCCAACCTGATAATATCAAGGGAGAATTATTATTGGCCAAGCGGGCGGTGTGATCATTATTTGGATTGCGATCCAAGCGCAGGTGGCAGATTGAGCATAAGAAGCTATCAAAGTCATATGAATGTGAGAGGATCTTTGACTTCTAGCCGAGGTGTACGAGGAACCGTACAAGTAGGAGACAAGTAGGACGTCGATAGTTAGTTTAATTGGTCAGGATTTCATCGATGATTCAGTTGTTCCCATGATTTGCTTTGCTTTCATTCAATGGCTGTCAATTCCTTCTTGACGCGGTTCCAGGTATGAATCTAGCCATGAAAGGGTTCAGCTTACACACGGTGAACACCGTCATAGGAGTTAAAGGAGGAGATCAGTGTGATCCTACAAAAGATCGGGAAGATGAACAAAATAGCAGCGGCGAGAGCTTATGCGGTATGCGTTATGTCCCGGCGAGCGGGTCTCTGTAAGCCCAAATCGACGAAGACGGAGCAATCCAGATTTCTTTTTATTAGTTTTCCGGTTTGATTGGAGTTTATTAATAGATTTGACCATCTGTCCCTCATTGCAAATCACGCGTCATGCTGTCAAAGAACATTCTCTCCACAATCCTCAAGGCTAACAACGATGAACGAGTACATTACACATGTGAGAGTCACAGCATTTGTTGCTTCCATATTCTGGAAATCTGCCTGAAGGTAAATGAACAGGTCACCGTTTCGTAGCCACATTAACTCAATTAACTCATCACCACGAAGGAGGGTTTGAAATACAAGTTGGCAGGAACATAGACTAGCATATTAAGGCCTCTCCATTTATCCTCCTGTCACATGCAATGAGCTACGCGCAGGACATGTGCAGAAGTTGTTACCTGAGGTCCATTTTTGACGGGGCTTTAATCATGATAGGTAAAAAGCTCATGCAGAGCAACGGGAAGCTATTTTCTTGAAGCTTTTGACGTTCGTGAAACCATTATTATCGCAAATAAATTTTCCAGTTCATACATATGAATGATGGTACGTTGTTGATCAATCCAGCCATGATTTGATCGGGTAGAGCTCGGTACCTCATATATGATCTTCAATGGTATTTTGCGTATTCGCCCCTAATCTGGCGAATAATGCTCCTGGGGTCTTCGAGCCATAGGTTGGGATTGCAACATCAGAAGTACGTCCTTCAATGCTCCGTGGATATAGGTTGCAGTCGTCTATCACAGACTCAAGGATTCAACTTGCCGACGAACCACTAATGGGTCTCCTCGGATGAGTGGTTACTTCCGCTTGTCCCGGATATCAATTATTTATAGTTTTTAGGGTATTAACAAGAGGTGATGGAGTCTGGGTATCATTTATCCAAGCAGCGATTAGCTCAGTTCTGAATCCTGTAGTTCTTCCTGCGGCTCTCAGTTTTTGCAACTCAAAGCGCCCATTTCTTTGATCATTGGTTGGATTAGTCGCTGAACCAATCCAAGGTTTGATCTAGCTGATGACATTCAGAACTAACAGGATATAGATATATGATTCGCGGCAGATCAAATTGGGATTGGTCCGCGTCACCCTATCACTCTTTGGCGCGCAGTAGCGTGCCACGATATGCCCTCTGACAGTGGCTTGGATCCAGTGACCATGAATGACAGCTCTGATAAATTCTCTAGCATTTGCAAGGGTTTTATATTCAATTGGTCCTCCCGGAAAGCGACCAGAAAACCAGTGAGGTAAACCAGTAACTTAATGCGACCCTGCGACGTCGGGGACATCCCTCACTGAGGGGCATGATCGGTTCAAAGAAGCTATTCCGAAGCCGACGTAACTTCATCGGTCACTGTTCGCGGAGTTTGTAAAAGGAGTTTGTAAAATAGAATGCAATCTGCTCACTGGTTCATCTGTTGAATCTATAGACAGATGATCTTATCCCACAGGATCACGGTTCACCATGGTCTTCCTCGTACGAATCAGCCAGAGTGGGATGTGAATTAGCAGTCAAGCCTCCCGTCGATTGGAATACCGCAGACTCACCATGCTGAACATCTGATGATTCTATCGCCCCGATATGATATGTACTACATATTCCTGGCAGTTTTGGAGCCCGATCTGGCACAGGATATGACAACGGAATCAGTCAATCACCCACCTCTAATTGCCAAATTTCGGGGTCTATCATGCTGATCGGCATACTGCCGATGATCTGAACGTTGATGGAAAAGATCGCACCATCTTGCTATTGAAGGGACGGCCAATTTGGCATTCACACATTGACAACACCAACAAGGCACATCTGTTGTTGTCACCCTTCTTCACCCCTTACTGCTACAGTGTGTTTCTAAAACTCTAATATTTGTATAGTTAGCAATAATTCAGGTCCTTCGACAATGGAATATGTCGTAAAACGGTTCGACAACCCCATCAGTCTTTGATTCACCTGGCCTGTCAGCTCTCTGTTAAATTAGAGTGGACTAACTCTACTCCTTCTCACACCAGTGCCCCTCTACTCCATCAAACTGGATCACCAATTTCTACCGTTCATTCCTAGATCCTCTACTATGCAGCGTGCTACATGCACCGGCATCCGCATTCGTTCGCCCTCAGATGCTCGGGTTATATTCCATGCCGTCCTCCTTGGCATCCTCCCAATGGTTACGCGACGACTTGATACAGAAGAACGAAGTATGATTTCTCCTGGCACTGTTTATGTATGGGAAGAACGTGGCTCCCAGGCCGAGTTGACTGGAGTAAGTGCCACCAGCACCTTTGTCTTCCAGCACATCTAACTTGTTTGTTATCCTGAAGGTCGGTATCGAACGTTGGACTGATGGTACAATGCTTTCGATCTCCAAATACCATGGGCCTTAGTTAATATATAAATAGGTATCCGTTGGGGTCCTTCTCGAGTGCGAGAGGTAGGTCGTTAGGCCACCCAACGATGCCAGTGCAAATGATTGCTTCTATAGGGTTTCCTTTTCTATTACGAGAAGCAACCACAGAAACATCTGTTTTCGGAGGCGCTTTGCGTCTCCGACGGTTCGTAAGTGTCGTTCCACTTTCATCATGAATCGTAAGAGATTGGCTCTAATGATTCCTTCGATATGACTTCAGATTCGATCCTGCTCATCATATTTTAATCAAACAAACGTACACCGTCTTCGTGGATACTCCAAGAGGACAACGAAAGTGGCACCTGAGTGAGTTACCCTATCAACATTCTTTTGGTATGTTTTTTAATTCGTGACCCAGTTGCTTATTTCACGGAAGACTCTAAAAAGCGACTATGTTCTATCGATGATATACCTCACCTGAGCAACATGTTCGTCCCTCATGATGATTACAAGAGCGCAAGGTCTGCCAAGGGTAAAGCAGATCATATGTTCAGCACCAGGTCTGAGCCTGAGTTTTCCCGGATTGAATATGTCCCCTATAAGTATAGGTGCTCTCATACATCACGATTGCAGGCGCCATCTTCTCCTCCACAATATCCTCACACGTGGCCTAAATCCCCGCTTCAACCTGAAAGTTCTTCTGATTGCTCACACCCCCGACAAGGACCTGGGAGTTTGACATCGTTGAATGATAGTCTTGCACCACTGGAATACTTACAGAACATCCAACCTCTCCGTCGACATCCTATTGACGAGAAGGCCCTGATGCGATTCCATTTCACTGGTCATTTGTAGTACTACTTGTTTCGTTGTGTACCCATATTCCTCTTAGTTAACATCATACCCTTGTATTATCCTTGGTATATTAACTGGTACATAAATGTGTTTTCGTGTGTGACAAAGCGGTATCTTTGGCGTAACCAGCTTCAAGTTTGGCCTAAAGTCAAGTTGACATGTGGTGGGTGGTGGTCCAACTGGTTCATGTGGAGGATTCATTGGTGACATATGTTGCTATGAACTTGAGAGGTGCAGGGACTGAGTCATAGTTCCAATCCCTATCATTAATACTACCTTCAAAGTATAATGTTGAGGCGACGCCGGGGCACTAGATTCTGAAGTGTCTAACACTATTAGGTAAACATACTCAGTTCCTTTATGTGAACATGCTGTTGTTGAATAAGCACTCGTCTATTCATCAATCATGACTGCATTAATTGACTGTCATGGCACATAGCATTTATTAATAGTCACTTAATGTGTCACAGCACATCTATTTATACAAAGGTATAACTGTCCTTATAATCATTCAATCTTTACTAGAGCTCTCAGAAATCAAGCAATCAATATCACTAGTGAATAATCATTGTTGTCAGAATCAAGAAACTCTATTTTATTTTTATTTTTATTTCCTTTTATTTTCTATTTTAGGACTTAGGGTTAGGGTTAGTGTGATGTCACACATAACTATAACTATCACAAATTGTCACACATCAGTCATAGTCACAAGTTATACAATTACATAGTATGATGGAACATGAAGAAGGTTCTAGAAGAAAATGATGTTATATAGCATGTTTTATACATATTGACCTTAAGAATAACACATGACTCTTTAGGGTAGGCTAATGGAAGTGTAGCATGGACCAGTAGTCTAGCATATATAAAGTAGAAAAGTTTGTATTAGAAACTCCATTGAGTTCTCTTATGTTAATCCTAATACAAGGTTCTTATTCTTGACTGACTCTAAGGTCTTGAGTTTGTAACAATTGTATTTATGCTCACTCTGGGTTTTTTTTCCAACAAATTATAAGTTCTAGTAGTCTTGATACTGACCTCCTCCACTTGGTTCAAAGTTGTGTATAGGATAAATTAGGCCCAACAAGTGAATGAAGCATTCCAGTCAACATAGTACAACACTCTTGTTCTCTCTTTTAACCCCCAAACATCATGAGTTCCTTGGTTCTCCCTATTACTAGATAGCTATCCCTGTCTTCTCACTATTCCATACCAACTACTACTAGTACTTTCTCTAAGTGTTCCTATTGTTGTGAAGCATTTTGCTTAGTAAGCATATAGCCCATGATCTATAGTCCTAATTGTTGTAGCAACCACTTGTCACTTAAGGACAAATGATCTCACAATGAGCAAAACTCTCCAATGGGCTATCAAGTAAAGAGTGGGGGATTACAAGAGAACTTGACAAGGAGCCCTTGCTGCATTGCTCCTCTATATATATTACTACATCATGGTCCATGCTACAACAATATGTTTACCTCATATCCTATTACTCATCTACATGTGTTTTCCTTAAGGCCACCATGCTTCCTACATGTGCCCTGATGTCATATCTTTAATCTCCGCTATACATGTGCACACCATGTGTACACCATGAAGAACCCATGTCTCTTGACGTCATCCCTAACCCTAACTCTGATCTAGACTCCTCTCGATCCTTCTAGACCGTTCTAGACTCTATCACATGACTTCCAGGTCACGTGCCTATCCCTTATCTCTCTTCCATTGTAGACTAATAATTATAATACTTAACCCTAACCCTAGTCCAAGTCTGTCCACACACTCGTCTTATAACACTAATTAGATAGTTGATGTAAAATTTTCACATAGATAAAACTACTACCAATA
>Ga0157366_1000180_pt1 | contig 31821 bp, 39 predicted proteins | sample AttbisABBM1_FD_113149 | JGI IMG/M metagenome (GOLD analysis project Ga0157366, IMG submission 113149) | Fungus gardens microbial communities from leaf cutter ant in Botucatu, State of São Paulo, Brazil - Atta bisphaerica ABBM1 | ecosystem: Host-associated > Fungi > Mycelium > Unclassified ...
AGATATTAGCAAACAAAGATTTTATAGTTACTGATGATCTTATATCTTGGTTGTTTGTTATTGCTTTTGTACATCTCACATATGTGCAGATAGCCCTCATTTGGGGCTTTACAGCACAACTTAGTTTGTGAAAATCAGTCCACTAGTTGTGGAGATACAAGCTAAATGAAGTTTGTGATAATATTGTTATGATGTTATTGTTCTAGAACCTTCTACCATATTCTATTATGACTATATGACTTTGTGACATGTGACAGGTTTATGACAGTAGTAACTATAATGTTATGCTAACCTTAATCTTAAATAAAAATGAAAAGAAAATAGAAAAAAAATGAAGTTTATTATTTATGATCTTAGCAATAAGTTTACCAAAAGATGAGAGATGTGTCATCACTAATACCAGAAGTATTACAACCTAAGTCTCAAAGTGTTAAGACAAAAAATAAACTTTATATTAGATTAACATTTGTGACCATGTTTTGTGACTGTGATACATATGACTTGATATGTGATAGCTGTAACAGTTATGTATGATATCATGCTAATACCTAGTACTAAGTCTAAAAATAAGAAGATAGATAAAAAAGAAAAAAGAAATAAGAAATAAAATAAAGTTTATTATTATCAACTCTGACAACAAGATAGTAATAGTTTTAGTTGATTTTCAGGATAAGGCTTTATAGTATAACTACTATTGAAGAAACACAACAAATAAATATATAATTGGTAAGTTTCAAACTTTCAAATTTTATTTTTGAATTTATTATTTTCTTTTCTATTATTTCTCCATTTTCAGGCATATACCCATAAAAGCATGCTTATACTGCACCTACTAGTAAAATATCATGCTATGATAATGAAAAATTTATACAGTATGCATTTCTATCATAAAAAGACTAATGATGGGTAGCTATACCTTAGTCATTCATGCTATCTTTATGAGACTGAGATAAACACTAGAGTATATCTATTTATATATGTAGATTACTGACTATTTAGTATAGTTTGTACATCTAATAGGTATACTTATAGTTGTTCATACTTTGTGAGACTGAGTTTGTATATTCAGTAACTACTATCTTATATACTAAGTATACTACCTAGGATAGCTATCTAAGAATAGAGACTGCTAAGTGAGTTACTCTGGTTCTAAGTGATTCTCAGATGTCTAGAGTAGAGATTCATGAAGTTGTTGAAAGTCTAACAAGAATATCTAAGATAGAATAGAGATTGTGATCTACACTAAAAGAGGATAGAAAGCACAGATAGAAAAGGAGGCATTATCCATAGATTAGAATAAATGTGGCTGGATTGGACTATTGAGAATACTGTTAAGAGAGGTGCTATTAGAATGAGTAGAACTCACTTCAAGCAAATATCCATGATTAGTCACATGAGAAGGAAGTTGGATCAAGTATGAAAACTTATCTAAGGAACAGATGTGGAAATCTGTAAGATTAGATAAGTATCCAGATTATAGATCAAGTTTAGAAGCTTATCTGTGGATTGGCAACATGACTTCAGATAATGACCTTGGTCTCAACTTATTGTTGAATGAGGAACTTTAGTAAAAGCAGCTATAGCTATAATAGAGGTAACTTAGTCTTTATAGCACAAAACTTGTATATTTGTATATACCTAGAATAGAGATGTACAGTCCAACATTATATAAGGAAATAAGTAAGTCTGGAAGGAAAGGAATGTGATATTGAATAAGAAGAGAGAACACAAAGCAAAAAGTGCATGAGACAAATGAACAACAACACTTATGTGTTGTACCCACTGTCTGTCACATAGTCATAATTTCAGATAATCAGGGAGAAGTGAGGAGATGAGAATTCTTAGTTAGGTTTTAGTTGTATTCTTAGTTGATTTCCAAACTGAAGACTACAGAGTATCTACTCAGTCTTATATACTGAGTCTGTAGTTGGAAGTGTGATTAAGCAATAGTAGTGTAGGGGATAACTAAGGAGATGTTATAGAGGCAGTTTTTAGGATATAGGATGATTTAGAGCCTAGGTGATGAGTTGCCAGGAGATGAAATGTGAGAGGTGATCTGTGTATGAATGATCACAGATGTGGAAGTACACCTAGATGTGTTAGAGTCCTAACCAGAAGTCAGGAAGCAGATGTCTCAGATGTCAGTCTGTGACACAAACATTCAAGACTTAAGACTATGTTTATCCCTCTCTACCCTTGCACCTATGAGTGAACCTAACTCCCCAGCTCTCTCTGGCCTCCAAAAGGCCAACCATGCCTAAGAATTCTAAGAATTGCCCCACCCTCTGACACCAGCCAAGCCTTCTTCAATTCCTGTATCTTGTACATTTGATTCATCTTCAGCAATTTGACTTAGATCAAGCCTACATTACATCTGTGGATTGAGTCACTAGTACTACGTCAACTATGGAGTCAAGCCAAAATGATGGAGATTGACCAGAATGAGAAACAAGGTCATAACAATCAAAGTCCAACTGAAACATATTAGAGTATGCTCTGTTGGCAACCGGGTGTCATAGGAATGATTTGTGAGTAATCGAGTATGGACATTTATATAGAGACAATTAATAGGATAAAATTGCTATGTAAATATTAGGACCTAGAATTTATTGTAGAGCACTTATATAGAGTCTCGTCTGCTCCTAGGACTTCAGTGTCTTGTGCTGAATCCTAGATCGCTCGTGTACATTCGTCGTGTCTACAACATCACTGTGCTACTTATAATCTACTTCTCGTTACATCCTCACAAAACCTCTTCAATGTGTCAGACATTGACACCGTTGCAAGCCCATAGGTCCAATGCTTAGAGATCCATGAAGTGGGAGTGCTGGAAGAGATGTCCATAACAGATCTTCCCAGGCCACCCTCAATCATTTCACTTTGACTTTTAAAGGTGCAGATCATGGTTTCTGGATTTGAGAATGATATGTTGCAGACAACTAGTGGTGGTTGTATATCTGCCTTTGCTTATCTGATTCCTATGGGCCTCGTCTGCATACTACTGATAGCCATCTGACGACCTTGGGTTTCCCTTGAGACTTCCAAGACTCATTCTACCTAAAACCCCATGGAGAGTGCGGCTAGCAAAGGAAAGACAAGTAAGGGCACCTGAAGTACCAACAAAGCCTCGCAAAATCTGAGGCATAACAAGATTGTCATCTAATTACGCTGCCTATCCTGATATAAGCTTTGGAAAATGTTGAAACTGGAAAGCCAAGACGTTGAAGACAGAAGTGATGAAGACTATCGAGGGGAAAAAGCGATAATCACGATCCCTTGCCATGGACAGGAACAAGACCAGCTTGCTTGGGAGGGGCAAGACTGGTACGTTTAGATGGAATAACATTTCGAGACGCCTCAGCTTCGGCAGATTTTCGTTGCCATTGATCAATTAGTTTCCCTACACCTTGATATGGCCGCTCTGGTGAGGACGAGCGCTCATTCGTTGAGCTACACGTTGAGGTGAGTGGCTCGAGCCGAGCCTGTCTTATGACCCCTTCCCCGCCCATCGCTGTCTTGCGACTTGCAACTGGAAACTTCACTGATTCTGATACTAGGATTGAGGTGTTTCGAGGACGAGGAAGAATAGCATCCACTTCACTTTCCTCCAAGCCAGTTGACCTGGGAGCATTGGGGGAAGCTGGAGAAACTCGCTGAGACCCTGATGGTCCTGGCCGAGGAAGGTCATTCAGAGATGTTTTACGCTTTGCAGGGCTAGTAGCGACTGCTGAAGGATCATGAGAATATTCATGAGAGGGTAATGGTTTGGTTGAAATGATAGGCGATGAGGCTGTAGCATTCTCAGTTACACGTGCACTGGCTTCCATTGCCTCGTAACGTTGGACCATGTCGGAGATGGAAGTTCGTCGAACATGACGAGGAGCCGTATCTTCTGGAGGCTGCAGAGTTGCTGATGAGGGCGCTGAACTTTCCGCGGATTTCGATGGGAAAATGAACATAGACTGGGGCCGACCTCTATTGGATGGAGACAAGGGGGAAGGGAGAATACTTGGGGACGGCTGAGGGGGGAAATCCACCCTTGAGGATGTGACTGGACGACTAGGATTTGAAGACATAGAGAGCAATGACTTGCGTTGGGGAGATGGAGGCCTGTGCTGTGGCATGTATGCTGACTTTGGTTTGATAGTTTGTTTGAGCGGTACTGGGGGCTCATGCTGTTTACCCTTAGTATTTGAAGTTCCACCTTCCCATAAATCCACCAGATTATGCACTGACCCTTGTCGACTTTTGTGCTTCGTGACCGAACCAGCTCCTACCCTCGGTGTAAGAGAGGAAAGAGGTGCCGGTTCCTCAGGTCCTTCATCCTCGCTCGAGGATAAGTCTAACGCTATGTCTTTTGCATCCCTCTCCTTCACAGTGATATGTGATTTCGTAATCACAACTGGGCTCCAGTTATCCGCCAAGCCAGAAGAAGGATGTATAGCAGTAACTGATCTATCTATTGCCGGAAACTCTTTCATGGGACGCGAAGCCGTTGGGGACTCTAATTTTGTTTCAGTGGATCGATCAGAGGCAGTCTTTGCTAGAGGGCCCGGTGCATGACCTTGTTGAGGTATTGTGGCCTCAAACGTGTCACTTCGCTCAATTACCGATGCTCGCTTGCTCGGCGCTTCCCGGATTTTGAGTGTATCGTGCCCGAGCTTGGAGTCAAATATCTGGCGAGACAAGTCGAGTTCATCGTCCCCTGTCAACAAGTCACTTGACCGATCTGCAGAAGCATGGTAGTTTGCAAGAGATCCAAATCTAACATCGTTCGAACTGACAGCAGATTGCGAACTTTTATCTTTCTGCGACTGTGTTCGTGATAGGTCGAAAAACGGAAACCGAAGTAACCTTGATGGATCCTGCCCATCACGACTATCAGTGTTAAGTGAAAGCAGATCTTCCTCTTTCAACCCTTTGGGTAAATCTCCTTTTGACTCCCATCTCACGAATCCAGTGAGTTGCTCAGAACGTGTACCTCCAGCATCCGCCAATGATGGTCTAGGCAAATGCAGACCATTGGTCGCCCCAGTCCCTGAACTTCCAATCTTGGGTCGAGGAGGTAAAGTAGATGGCTCAGGAGTGCGTGGAACCGCCTTACTCTCCTGCCGATCAGTCGTCTCCAACGAAGACACGTTGGGAGAAAAAGAAAAAGTCGCATCGAGTTCCTCCAACGATGGAAACTTTGTTTGCACTGATGAGCTTACTCGCTCAATCACTGACCTCAATGATGTATCTGCCTCTAAGGATCGTGCAGGTGGAATTGGAGATACACGCGGGGTATGTGCCTTCGGACGTAATCGGGGCGAAGGAGAGGGCCTGATTGGTCTATTAACATTTACACTCGTTGTTGCAAGTCCTGTGCGTAATTTCCTGGCCTCTCCGAGGGTTTGGACTGACTTCGAAACAGGTATCATCAAGCCAAGACCCTCGAAAGCATCCCTCCCTTTGTTCACTTGGATATTTAAATGAGGCTTAGATTTAAGGATATCGCTACTTGGTACACCATGGTGCAGGGGGCCCAGATTAGGGGTGTAAGTATCGGGTGTGGGGCTAGGTGTGGGAACAGAGGGCTTGTTCACGTTTGAACTCGCAGCAGACGCCCACAGTCTCTGCGCAAAACTATCATTGAATCCAGCGTGAGGGAGTAACGGAGATGGTTTAGCAGCCTTATCTAAGTCCTTAGATGACTGTATGCTCCATGGTTCGTCACTGTTTGAGTCGCTCTGGACTGCTATGGATGTTTGTTTGGCAATGGCTGAGCTCCAGGCTGCATTGCCATCAGCTCCGAAGTCAGTATCATCAACGAGCTTGATTTTATCTATGTGTGTGTCTGCCGCTGGTTTTATTGAAGGGAGTGGTAGAAGTGACACCTGGCCAGTGGTGGATTTGGGACGCCCACGCCGTTCAGGCGGTACCGGAAACTCTGGAACTTTCGTTGATTGTACTCTTGGCGTGATTTGCACAGTAGATTGCCGATATGTCACAACTCCGTCCAATGGGTTGGATTTGAAATCCAAGTTTCGTGGAGCAAGAGGGGTCGGGGTCGGAAGTGAGTAGGTATATGCAGACTTGGTTCCTCTCAGGCTATGCACACTGTACAGAACCTCAAACACAGTGGGTCTCTGAGGCCCATGCTCCCGAAGCATAGAACCTAGTTGGAGAAAATTAGAAAAATAAGCAAAGACAATCAGGCGTGACGACTCACTGATGAGATATATCATTTGTTGAGAATAAACAGGATATGCAGGGAATCTGTACTGGACATTCAGTATAGCGAGGGGTCCATGCTCCTCAAAAGGCGTCGTGTAGTAACATAGTTTGTACAGCAACACGCCCAGCGCCCACACGTCACTCTTCTCATCAATCGGTCTTCGAGAAGGCAAATCAATCATCTCTGGAGCCCGGTATTGCAAGGTTGTATGACGATTAAGGTCGACCTCAAGAGCACGCATTTCCTGTGAGCTAGCTGGTGGCCTTGTCACTGTAGTGGCCGAACCAAAATCACATAATTTGAATGAGGTTGCTGAGGATTGTAGAATATTCTCGACCTTAAGATCACGATGCAAGAGAGGAGGGCTCGAGTTATGCATGTGTGCAACTCCCTCACAAACTTCGACGAACATTTGTAGAATTTCAGCCTCAGTCAAGCGTTCGCGTAGTCGACGATTCATCATATCAATGACACCGCCACCTGAAAATATGTTAAATCGGCCTGGCACCAACAAATGTTAACAAACCAGGGCAATATTCCATGAGGATATAGACCTCGAAAGCACCACTGGGCATCTTTGCCCATGCAGCATCAATCAAGTAGACAATGTTCGGATGTCCTCTGAGTAATCTCTGTGAAATAGCGTGAATAGAACCCAGAGAAAAGAAGGTAGAATATGCACCATGACATCAACCTCTTTCTTCACTTCTGTGAGCATGGATTCATTGGCAACGACGATATGTTTGAGTACATGATGCGTAGTGTTGTAAACAGGAGTCTGCGTTCGAACCAAGTACACCTGCGCAAAGCCACCTGTTGTAGTGTCATATACTGAAAAACCCTGAAATCATCTTCCACTCACCCTGTGACAGGTACTGTTCAACTCGAACCGTATACTTATTGACAGAGATGGTCTGGCCTGTAACTAATGTTCCCTTACTGTGTTGTGCATACAAATGATATGGCTGTTGAGTAACCATTCCGCTGAGTGTATCAAAAAGAATACGGTATGAGACCAGGGAACATGGAGAGAGACAAGTGCTGATGTGTAGTACAACGGTACAGTACCGTCAATGATCATCCACGTGATGTAAAATGTCCACCGAATTTTGCTAGGTGTCAATCTCAGATCAGAAACACCTCTTCGCGGCCCTGCAGATTTTGGGATCTCCTGATCCAACAGTTGCCAAGGCCGAATGATTATGTATCCTATCCTTCCTTGGAACAGAACAGAGACCAAAAAGTATCTGATACTACTCGAACAAGGTGCTTGTCGTCACAAGCACAGCAAGGCAGTTTAACTCAGTCTGGCTGTCCCAGCCATTGATTCTCGTGAGTGGACTGCTTCTTCTAAGGTCACATTTCTCATGAACTAATCGACTTGCTCCAAGAAATCTCGAGCTTTTAACAGATGCCTTCCACCTTGCAACAAGAGTCAATATTGACCGTCAGAATGTATCAAGTACCGCCAATGGTGTACGGCTCTCATCCATCTTTTCATTTCCTGCTCGATTTTGCCTCTTCCTGATTGCACATGCGGATGAAATGATCCACAAGGAACTCCCATCACACACAGTTCAGTATCGATAGGTAGTATCAAAGATGTGTCGTCCGACTGGTCCATGCACATCCCTGCTCGATAGAAAAACTTATGGTACACCTATCAATCCCTCCTGCGCTTTTCGTGAGCAAAGAGGTAGATGAACCCGATTGGAACGGGATTGTGCGACCTGCCGTTGGTCCCCTGAGATCACTCAACCGTCCGAGGATTAACATTGTTATTATTTGTATGTTACTAAAAAATTATGGCAAGACTGCAATACACTCAATTTCAACAGCCGCCTTCAGTGGCAGAACGGCTACCTGCACACACGTCCGTGCTGGCATCGCTTTCTGGTCGAAGTACTATGTGAAGTTGAGGCTCATATACCCATCGAATCCCCTGCTCTTACCTCCTGATATATTTCATTCATCGCCTCGAAATCGTCAAAGTTCGCTATGAATATGTTAGCTTTGACGATGTCATCCAAGGTTGCGCCAGCCGCCTTGAGGACTTTCTTGATATTCTCGAGGGCAGCGCGCTGAGTAAATGGCTCCAACACAAACTCATGGAAGTGATAGAGCAAATCTCACAGTTTCTACTTTGATTCCACCTTCGTACAGCTTAAGATTGTGATCGTGTCCAACATTCCCAGAAACGAACACTAAGCCTTTCGAAATAATGGCTTGAGCTGTAGGAGATATGCTGTCAGTTCATTTATTGTATTTATTGTTTCAATAACACCACAAACAGTATACGGGCAAAGGTGGGTTTGCTTCGGGTGAGAATACCTGTTGCTTAACGGTGGTCATGATGCAAGTATGCAAGTGCCAGAACTTTACACAGGTACTATATACCCTCGTGACCTCAAATACGATCTCACAATGTATGATTAATGTATGATTATCGTAATGTCACGGTCATGCTTTAGATCAGTCGGTTAGAAGCCTGGTATCGAAATCAATTCGGTAGAGCGGCCACACATTCAATTTCTACACCTGCTTTTAGAGGCAGAGTAACCACACCCACACACGTCCTAGCAGGAGGTGAATTAATTCCAAAGAACTAATCGCCACGCGAGGGGATAAACATAAGATCAGCAAAGTTCAAAATTACTCGAGGCCATACCTCCAGATAAACCTCATTCATGAGTATGAAATCTCTATCAAAGTTAGCCAGGTAGACGTTCACTTTAACGACATTTTCAAGACTTGTTCCAGATGCTTCGAGGATCTTGATCATATTCTCAATGGCTACGCGCTAAACAGAGATTCAACAATGATAATGGAATGTTTAATCCAAATTGCCTTTCGAATACAAGCGCCTAAACGCTTACAGTCTCTGCTTGCACACCACCTTCCACAATTTTGAAATCCCCCTTACTGCCAATATTCCCAGACACATACACAAATCCATTGGCAACCACCGCCTGGGCTGTCAAAAGAGGTAGGTCAGCATCGGTGGCCCTATTTTACAGATTAACTTACAAAATACAGGCAGTGGGGCAGCAGCCTCGGGGGTGGACACAATTTTCTTAAGAGGCTTAGAATCAGTCATCGTGGTGGAGAGTAGTGGAGAGAGTAGTGTGTGTGAACTCGTGATCCCATGTGAAAACTCCTGATGTGATTGATGGTGATTTCTCGAGAACAAGATCGTAGAACCAAAAATGACCGTACATACACCGGGTAAGCACAAGGGTTGTCCTGAGAATCTCAAATCACCAACCCAAACGCCTCCGATATTTAATAAAGGCAATCAAGTTGCCCTGTACCTCATTTCCCCTCATCCTTAGCTCCTTGCCTCCTTCTTTTCGGCGGTCAATATTCCTAACGGCTTTTCTCATACCTTCTACGCTAGATACAAGATGATCTAGGTATTGGCCCTGTCGGAAATTAACATCGTATGGGACATCCTCGTTGGAGTAAATATCAATGAGGGCTGAAATAACCTGGATCAGAGGTTCTGTGTCTATAGGGGAAGGCTCTGACCCGGATGGCAAAAGAGAGATCAAATAATCTGAGATAACCTAAGAATGCGCGATCAAAGTGAGATCAAAACAAATACAAGTACGGTATGTATATAAACACTCACTCTGTTAGCCGCTACTGAATTAGGATGCTGGGCAAGACACTCCAACGTGCCAATACACTGTGTTTTCACTTTTGCATCTGCAGACATGTTGCAGAACTGGATCAAGAGTGACACATGTTCTTCACTGGGCTCCTACACTCATATCAGCTCTCATTTACGTCCTCTCAAAGTCGAGCGACCTACTAGAGAACCCTTCCAGACATTTCCAATGCCCCAAAGCACTCCAACTGCCTTCTCCCACACCTCCTGTCTTCGCTCTTGGCCCAATCCCATTTGAGTGCCAACAACAGTCAACGCACCCCAGATATCGTTCCAGAATTTCATCCCACTGACTGCGTCCATCGCGAGCTCCGACCTCCTCGAAGTTGCAATTGACAGGAAGATGTTATTCAAACATTCAAGAGCGCTTACATGAACAGCACTGAGGGCACTTGTAGTCGGTGGATGTGGTGATGGAGCAGCCAAAGGAGGAAACGATAAAGAACAAGGCTGTATCAGTGCAAGAAGAGGATTGACCAAAGAGACTATGAAAGCTGGAATAGGTGGCCGATCATAATCAATCCCATCGATTTCTACATCCATATCCCCTCCAACACCAATTTCTACAGGACTATCACACATCCAAACAATGTCTTGCGAGTGAGAAAACGTACCTTCTTCCAGGTCCCCATCTTCCTCAATCTCTTCACCAACTAATTCGTATTCAGGATCGGGCAGTGTTGCACAAACACCAGTTAAAATTTCCAACGACAGCTGCACAGTTCTTAGCCGCGTTTCAATTTTCTCCAGTTCAATTTCAGCTGGAGACTTATGATCGGATTTTGGTGTATGCTTAAGCGAAAGTTTCTCAATTTGAGGTTCACTATTCTGTGTCGTAATCAGGTCTTGAGCGGCGGCAGAGATGTCTAGGATAGCCGTAGACAAGATAATTGGCTGTAGAAGAGGAAGGATAACGTCCTTGTCAAGGTCCACCAGCGACAAAATAGTTGGAGGAGGAAGCGGGGAGATGTTGCGAAGGATCCCTGGTACACAGTTGTGAGACCATCTCGATAATCAAATCTGAGCGATCGCACCCACGGCAAGGACACTAAGGATAACTAGCCGAGGGTCTTTCTGGTTGGTGTCAACATGTTCAGGCTTAGCGATATTGAGTAAACAGGACAGGTAACTGGCATCAGATCTGACGTCTGAAATGGCCGGAAGGTTATCGTCAGTTAGAACATACAAACATTGGGCTAGGAGATAGGTTCTCAGGGAGCGGCCATACCAATTGGATTGAGATGAACATACCGGCAGAAACGACTGGTCCCAGTGGAAGTTTATCCCGTGAAGCCAGGAAGGACATCAAGAAAGGGGTCAAATGGAAGGCATTAATGGCATTTAGGGCTTTACTCGATGTTTCTCTTCGAATGTTAAAAGGGAGAGTTATGATCTACGTTGAAGTTGGACTCACGAGAGACACCAGAGTACAGTGATAACGTTATCAGCCAATTCGTGGACTAGCTTCTGGACATTTTGAGGGGCTGACTTTCGGTCTGAGAGATATTGGGAGAGAACACTGGAAATCTAGATGGATGGTTTTAATAATAATAAAAATTCAAAAGAGATAGAATTTCGCTTCACTCGGGGCACAAAAGTCGTCAGGGGTGTTAAAATATTCTTGTTATACATTTCGGCACAGATCTCATACCCACCATCGATGCAAAGGTTCCTTGGTTTATTATGAACATATTAAATTCTGGCAGAACTAGGTGTACGCACCGCAGAGCACCAACAGCCTCAGATTTCACCTCTTCCTCAGAATCAGTCAACCTCGTTATCAATGCTCCGACGACGTTCTTTCCCTGCAGTAATCTTCTTGTCGACGAGTCGTTTTGAATCAAGTTGGCCACAGCGACGCAAGCCCACTTCCTCTCCATGGCATCCGCACTTTCCATCTATGAAAATCGAGAACCGGACATTGTTCCATATCAAAGACCATTCAGCGCGCCATAGGAACAGGATTCCGGACCTTTTGAAGAATGGGCAAGATCGCTGCATTTTTTGATGAGGATTGCTCTGCTGGCACCAGACCCTTTGAAAGATGCGTGTCGGGTACACGAACAGGATTGTGCCTCCGCATGGATTTCTTCTTCTGGGATTTCCCCATTGTTATTTCAAGGTGAGGCAGAAAACTTCGACAGATTGCTAGTCTTCCAAAGTCAACATGGATAAACAACGCTTACATACGGAACTGTACAACATATAAGAAATGTAGTGGCTAAATGTAGTGGCCACCTTATCAAGTTGACGCCTCGTTCAACCGTGGCCATTGATATCCTCAACCAGTTTTTATAGTGAGCCTGATAATCCCAGACTAGGCCATCGGTCCAACCTGGGTCCAAATGGCAGAGATAAATATTAAGGGACTCTCGAGTAAGATTGCTTGCTGCTTCTAAATTTGATCATGCGAGGAGGGACACCTCGATTAATCCTCGAAGATGACATATAAAGAAGATGATCGACATGTTAATGCGAGTCATTGAGTTGAAGCTTCACGACTTCGTTCTTCTTTCTTCTGAGCAACGTGGATTATAAAACAGGAGTGCGCTTGGTCAAGCGCACATCCTTGGCCCAAAAGTTGTATGGGCGTGAGCACTTGATACTCATGGAAAATCTGCTTGTTGTATATACAGGACATCAAATCATTCCACAGGGGCTACAAGATGGCAAAAACCATGCACCGAGAGAATGGTAAATGCAGCAGGGTAACGATAACGAAATAGAATCGAAAGTCCAAGAAGCTGAATCGGAATCGAGATTATGGATGATAGCCGGGTAAGGTTCCTTCACTGGGAGGGCAAGGCCTTGCGGTAGTTGTTGATTGATAATCTATGCTTCTATCGCCATCCACGGCAGCAGATCTTGGTGCACCATCATTTTCCGCAGCTACCTCAAATTCCGGGGCGTTTGAACTTTCTTCGAGAGGAAATCCATCATCTGCCAAAGGTGGTGCTGAGGGAAGCATAGCCATACCATCAAGACCTGGCGCGCTAGGTGCTTCAAAAGGTGGTGCAGAAGGTTCCAGTTCGGGGTTGATCAGTTCCGAAAACTCCTCAAAACTGGAGCGATAGGCATAAAATGAAGATTCTGCGGTTTTGCCTTTAAAAGGTGGAGGAGGGAAGGGGGATGAGTCCGAGGTATCAGGTTCCGAAGATTCTGTCACTCGTTGGAAGTCATCCAGTTGCTCGTCTTCCCAAAGAGGGACTGAGACTTGATGCGATGACCCTGCATCAATGGATATCTCAGGGGGTCGCTCTGCAAGGTCCGCGAGACGAGCAAGTAGAGCCTTGTCATCAGTTGCGATATGAGCAGCGTGAAGTTGATCAATATGGGAGGGCTCAAGCCTCTGAGCCAGATGAACTGACTTGGCATTACTCGACGAAACAAGGGAGGGGCGACGGCTAGGGGTGGAGCCGTCAGGTTGTTCAGCGGATACGGCTATCAAATTAAGAGTACCAGGGCGGTAAGCAGGAGGAGAAGACGGAACTTTAAGAACTGGGTCGCCTGTAAGTGATGATGAAGGGTCCGAGCTACCAGAGATTTCTGGTGATATATGTGAGGAAGAGCGTGAGAAATCAGTCAAGGAGGCGGAGGGTCGGCGAGAAACAGACAAGGAGAGGGTCGGCGTTGAAGATTGGATACTCTGAATATCATCAGCAGGCACCTCGACGTGTACAGTGGGGTTCAGCATAGTGGACGAATCGTATTGCCGCAGGTGTAACCGTTTGGTTCTGCGCAGTCGAGCTGTATATCGAACGTGTTCCTTCCACCTTGCTGAGGCCTTTGCCCAAATTTTCTGCTTGCGTTTGGCTTTTTTCTGCGCTTCTGTTGATGACGGAAGAGAAGAGGACATTGCAGACGTTGATCTCCGCTTCCTGCGCGCCTTCATCTCTACGTCACCTGCCTTGTGCCTTCTTTTCACGGTTTTCCTCCAAAGCAAACAGCCGATCATGAAAAAACAGATGAAAAATGCGAGGACGAGAGAGAGAGCGAGAATGAGGGTTGTTCGGCTGTCGTCATGTGTGATCTCGGTAGTCCACCCGACAGGCATACTATCGTACAAATCGACGGCATTGGGACTCGTCGAAACTTGATCGGCGGTGGCGACGCTTGTCGGTTCTTTGCATGTATTCTGGCCGTGCTTGGATGAATAGAGAGAAAGTGGGAAGAGACAGTCACTTACGAGACATATCGTAGAACCATAGAGAGAGTAAGAGTCGACGTATCTCCAAATACCGTCGTCGCCTGGCTCGAATTTGTAAGGGAGGAGATGAGTGCGTGTGGGAGGAGCTAGAGAGCGGCGAGAGCGGAGACGGAGGGGCGAAGAGGCGGAGGGGCGCCGGGAAGCGGAGGAGGAGGGATTGGGGATGGCGGAGGGACAGAGAAAGGAGGGCGGTGCAGGGCCGGGGAGACCGGGGGAGGCGGCGACGATGCCTGCGAGGGCGGAGAGGAGGCCGGAAGATGGGCCGGGGGATGAGCGGGGCGTCGGAGCATCGGGGACACCATCATTCCTCTGATGGATTGGCTTGGCCATGATGCAAAAGCAAAGTAAAGGCAAAGTCTAAGAAAGTAGTGACCTTGTAAGCTGGCGATCAATTCTCACGAATCATATTAGAATAATTATTATATTGGCTGGTATTGTACCCATGGACTCCTTTGCCGCTCCTCCTCCCGCATACGAGCACGCTCTCGCAGCTCCTCTTCATCCCTGTCGGCTCCACGCCACATCGTCTCTTGGCCCCCAGCTTCATACACCAGCTTGTATGTCCGCAGATCAACTCGGATCTTCATCCAGCTCTCCTGATTCGGGACTGTGTTTCCCTCAGCCAGGCGCATGCATCTATAAATACAAGCTCTCCATCTCACCTGATACCAACTCTGACAATAGGGCTCACCTTCGCAGAAACACTGGACTCATCCCTGTCCTCCCAGACGGCACCCATTCCGTGGGTACCTTCATCACATACGTATTCACATAGTCCCGCCACCGGTCAGTCACCAACTGCGTATTTTCGGTGCTGGGTTCCTCCAGTCCCAGAAGAGAAATCCGCATGCTCTTGGACTCGCGCATCTATCATGTCATATCTCAGCCTCCCATCTCTCGCAGAAATCGGACAAATTGGACTCACCCATTGTAGTTTGTATAGGTTATCATCCTGCCCTACGTGCCGCTCCGCCTCCCGTCGATATCGTACGATGTCTTGTCTCGTCACAGGTTCAGAGCCTTGTGCAGCCTGTAATAACGACCATAACTCCTGGCACTTGGTGTCCAGCAGCACTGTTTGAACCTATTCTCAGACCACGCTATTAGATCTTGATTTGCCTCTCCTAGAGCTAGCTATTCCTGACCTGTTTCACAAGTGCAATGATTAATTTATCCAATGTGAACAGCAGATAAGCCTGAAAATAACACAGAACCAAGCTATATTCAGCACACAGAATGCGGATATTAATTATAGCAATCAAACCCACCTTATTGCCAAAGAACCATCGCATGTGTTCCTCGAACGTTGCCTGGTCAAGTTCGTTGTCGAAAAGTTTGTCGCAGGCATGAATGAGATACAAGTAGACCACTTTCGCCTTTGCTGCAGCACCATGCTCCCCAAGAATGTCCGTCGTTTGTGCAAGCACTGCAGCTGGACCGTTAGGATCATCCAATCCTAACTCAACAGCCACGCGGTTGGCAAGCAGGGTGCTATGCTTCTCAGCAGCCAACTCCACACTGATCTCTTTGCACATCAGCAACCGACTGTAAAGTATCTAACGGTTGGTTGTGACAATATTAGGATAGCGCTCCGACATAACAATAACCCCTCGCACCTGTAGTAACCGCACCAACGTATAGAACGTCGTATTGGCGAAAAAAGGCCTTTCCGGCGCGTATAAGCGATCAGTCCCTTCGATGGTGGCTTTCGATTCCTTGATCCAAACATCATGTGCTCCACTATCATGACCGGCTCGGGAAGGCATCAATGAACGATCCAACATGGGTGAGACTGCACGCGATCCAAGAGAAGAACCTTCAGACACTTTCCGATTCACTTTTTCTTTATCACGTTCCTTCTCTCTGTCCTTCTCCCTTGCCATCCGCAGCAACTTCCGCCGAAGGTCGTTTGCCGGAACCCCATTATTGTTCATGGATTGTGAATGGGAGTAGGCACTTCCAACAGATCGTCGACCGCTCCGCACTTCTGAGATGCCAATGTCATGTAGTCTATTCTCTTCCAGTGGTCCATACGCGATGTTGAATTCGGCAGAGGGGCACATGCCAACCAAAGAGACGAAACCTCTCAGGAATTTCTCAATGTTACGGCGTTCCTGGGAACTATAGTGGGTTTGAGAGCGGTCCAAAAATGAATCCACAATCTTGAGTGAATCTATCAAAACGCTAGTGTCATGGAAGAAATACTCTAGCTGATGTCCAACTGATCCGTGCACAAAAGCTTTTTTGCCGTCCTGCTCCCATGTCACTCGCTGTTCTGCCTTGATGTTCTCGATATCCCCTACGAAATATCGTGCAGTGATGTTTTTCTTGTCGTTCGCCTTGAACGTGATTCCCTGGTGGTCTAGCGATTTATAGAAATTTTTTGAGTCAACTTCCCTCCACGTGCGCGCGAACTCCCGTTGGAGTTTACGCCACTCCTCATCCTTGGCTTTGAGCCGATGTAGAACCACAGGAACCGCCACTGTGGGACATTCCTGAAGATTTTGCCACAACTCATGAAAGTTCTCCCTCCCGTAAATCTTCTTGATCGTCCTTTGATAGATAGCTTTGCAAGTACCTCCAAGATCAGGTTTGAGTCTAAAATTGACGCGTTCCTCGCTGCTCATATCCTCTATACGATTGCAAATGGGCTCTAGAACGGCAATAGTCCGCGCAAGCCCCGCTAGGAGGACGTGATACTCATGTCGTTCTTCCTCGCTTTTGTGAAGCGCTTCTTCGAATGAATTCTTCTTGTGCGCAACAAAACCCGCTTCTTCTGATGCCCACGTTGGATGAGAAACCCACTCATCATTGAGTACAGACCGGCAGAGCTCGTCACGACCGGAGCATGCCAACCGGATTTCCTACAAGGAAAAAGTCAAGTTCACGCTGCCCTAGTTACTTGGTAGAACGCACACTATCAGGCAACTGTCTATAACTTGGTCCTTCACCATCATCAGCCGGCAACGCAAGCAGAGCTTCAGGAGGGCCTGTCCGGATGCTTCCGGGCGGCCCATTCTCTACATTCTCGACTTTATCGTCCCAACCAACCAGGTTTTTGAATTCCACCATGAGGTCACCATCTCCCAAAAATACTCTAGTTCGCTCTACTAGACTTTTCAGGTCTATAATCTCTTTCGAGAATAAACCCAGAAGTTTCAAGAACTCCTCATAAACTTCGCGATTTTCTAGTGATTTCTTTGCACGGTCGAAAAACAAGAGCTTGTCTGCCGACATTGTCCCGCCAGGACTTCGACCTTGAGTGGGCGGCAGAAGTAGGTGGTGGTAAGGCATGTTCGAGCCTCCCAAGTGGTAAACGGAAACGGGGGGTAACTGAGGCGACTGCTGTGGACCTAAAAAGGGCGAATATGAGGGGGACCCTGTTTCCGGAGGAAGATGATGTGTTTTGGCCCTCTTGGCCTGTGAGGCCGTATATCATCCCAACTTGACTTATGATAGAAATGGAGGGACGGTCACTTACCCTCGAGGGAGGTACTAGTTTTACTTGGGGAACAGGCGTCGGTTCCTTTTCCAGAGTACGTTTTTTCCGTTTAGCAGACGGAGGCTTTCTGGCGGACACTACAGCAGGACTCGATGCGGTCTCACCTGGTGGCAACCAAGGAGAGGGATCTCCGCTCGGTTGAGGCAAAATGACTACTCCATTTTGAGGACCAGCTACTTCTCCCAGGAAAACTTTAAACTCGGATAGTAGGTCAGGAGCATCCTTGAATAGATGTTGCACTTGAAGATACACTTGAGCTTGCAGAGCGGGCGTACTGATACATCGTCAGCCAAACATGGTAGTATTACAAGCTGAATAGGACATACGCAGCTTCCTTTTGATACGTCTGGAGGATATCCAAGAACTGCTTGTATGTATCTTGATCATCGTTATATCGCGCTTTGATTTTGTTGAGGTACTGAATAGCGTGATTAAACTGACCATGGTTTTCTGTATCTACCTGTGCGACGTTCGAGCTTGCAGAAGGTTGGGGTTGACGCCCGCCAGGCAAACTTCCAAGAAATGATGCAGCCGCCGCTGTGGCGACTTGGGCATTCTGTTGTTGTTGCGAAGCTTGACTAGGTGGGGGCTGACCTGGTGGATATGCTCCAGGTGGAGTGTTGGGATCAAAGAGCACCTGGTCTGGAGGTGCTATGTGATATACCCCTGCTGGAGTGTGTGAACGAGATAGTGTGTCACCAGGCACACTGGTAATAGTTGTTAGGGGAGGTACTGGTGTAGGATATAGAAGTGGGCCAGAAGGCGATACGCCTTGCGTTTCTCTTGCAGATCGCGTCTGAATCGTCATTTCGTTCGTGTTCTGGGTCATCGTGCCCTGGGGTGTTGTTACAGTGATAGTACTCGGGTTAGAGGGATCGACAGAGACGTCGATGCGGTAGCCCACGGGAAGGAATGTATTGAAGCCTTGAATAAGCTCCTGACTTCCATTGAACAAGGTTGAAACACGGTTGATGACGCCTGGAGTATCGATGCTGCACAGGTGGGAGGAAACATTAAATAGGGGACTGCATGAGAACAACGGCGAGGGCGTACGTCTGGCTCTTAAAGTCTTTCATAATATCAAGAAACTGATTATATACTTCTGGTCTCTCTGAGAACTGGAATTTGACATCGTCGAGGTAGCTGAGTGCATCCGTAACGTTGAGTGGTCGAGCCATGTCAAGAGTCTGCTCTGCAGTCTGAAGTAGCGGTGTGCCAGTCCTCGGGGTTTGAGTCTTCATTTCTGGAAGAAGGGGATCTTGGAGAAAGAGGGGAAGGAAGAATGGGAGAGGCGTAGGAGCCGGTTGCAGGAGGGGAAGCGAAGCGCCGTCGTGTATTTCCGAGGCCAAATTAGATCTGTTCTCCGATGTCTTCTCGGCACCACCATGCTCCTTTCGCTCTCCAGACACCGTTGATTCAGCGGGCGCTGTTGTAACATGCTCGTCCATGTTTAACGTACTCGTCGACGACAGAGTTTGATCCCGTCGGTCGACTTTTCAAAACCACATCCGGCGTCCTATTAACCCGTGGGAATATTATACTTGGTCTGATAAGATAAGAAAGTTTTAAACCCAATCAGGTGGTCGACACACCGCGAGAATTCGGTTCCAATGTCCAATGTATACATGCTGAACTGTTTAATAAGGTCACACTCCTACACATTCCATCTATGTCCAAGCATCTGTTTGAGCCCAAGTTGACCACTTGCTATTGAGCGAGCTTGCATTCTAGTTCCTGAGAGACCGGCAAATCGTACCGTGGGACGAAAAAGGAGCACTCTCGAATTTTCAACAAATCTAAGCACCGAAGCCATGAGCCGTCTACAAATATGATGCGCGACGAGAATATTATGAAGTGGCTGATGCTGGGCTATTAACTAAACGCTATTCACTCTCTCCGTTATGAATGGCGATATTCCCTAGGGGATGGTGCGCGCCACTGTTCGCAATTCTTCAGACGAAAGGTGGATAATTTCGGGGTCAAGGCTGCGCAATTATCGAAAGAACACCTAGTACGGAAACAGCAGAAAAGAGGGGGAGTGCAGAGTGTCGGCGATTAGGACGCAATTGCAGAACAAACCATGCTTGCAACAGGTGGCATCCATGAGTCTTCACTGTCTGTGCTCTTCAAGGCCAAGAACTTAAGATCCTGAACAAGGTTAAAACACAAGCGCAGCATGCTCTACTACTTATGTCATGACTTACTCTTACTCACAAAACTATTACCTGCGATTCAACATCAACTGAAGACCCGCCAATGGGGTATATTTTGGAGGATAGGAGCTAGCCATATAGGCTACTGGTGTACTAAATATATAATTGGAGCTCCAACAACCTCCAACCTCAACGATTAGCTCTGCTGCATTCGATCGCTTTCAAATTAACTTGACCAAGTAGATAAGTCGATACAAATGTTATCAGGAAAAACTTAACTTGATACCGAGACGAACATTCAAGGCGGTGACTCTGGTAACGGAGAAGTTGGGCGTTGCCACAGAATACCGCAGCAAGCCCCGCAGCGTCAGCAGGATAGTGAGGTACGAAGCCACTGCGCTTGGCTATGCAAAGTCCAAGTGGAAAGAATTGCCAAATGTGGCAGGGCAGTGCTTGTAGATCACATTTCCATTCCATCACTTACTTTCTCCTCTCAACACTTTCCTTGCAAAAAGATCATGCCCTGCATTCGCCCTGCAACACCTGGCTTCGTTGTTACACTTGTTGCCGCCATTTTGTTGGCGGTTGTATCCTTCTGTGTCCCGTACTCTAGATCCGTATATTTCCTCAAAGCGGATTTCGACGTCAGCGATCACTCTGGTTCCATAATCTTTGGTACCCTTGGATATTGCTTGGAACTTTCAAATGGAACGACTTGCTCCAACCCTTCGATTGGATATCAATTAGGTATACATTCGACCAGCTCAACTATCAGCAACTATCATACTTAATCAAAAAATACAGATATTAACAGTCTTGTAGGCAACAATTCCAGGATACAGATACCCCAAGTTGCAGTCAAATGGCTAACCTATGCTCTCTTTCTTCATGTCATTGGCCTCGCACTTGCGGCCATATCTGCCGTCTTTGGTCTTCTTGCCCATGTTCGCGAAATGTCCATGGCGTATTGTAGTACTTGTATCTCCGGTTTTGCTGCAGTTGTCACCCTCGCTGCCTTCGTCTTTGACATTGTTCTTTTTTTCACTGCCAAAGCTCGCATCAATACCGTTGGCCACGCATCAATAGGAAATGCCATTTGGTTGACCCTGATTGCTTGGGTGTTGTTATTTTTCAGTGGATGTTTCTTCACCATGGGTCGTTGTTGCATCTCTAAGAGAGGACCACGGTCAAATTGGGGTGGCAGAGGTAATGATATTGGCGGACCAGACACAGTACACGCGGAACAAATGAGGATGGAAGCCATCAAAGCTGATAACGAGCGGAGGGCTACGCAGGCAAGGAGTTATAGTCAAAGAAATGGGGGATTGCCCGCGTTCCCGGAATCTGTCCCGTTGACAGGACATGTTGAGAGCGATTCTGCCTATACTGACAAGAATGATACTCAGTCTGGTCCAGCTGGATACGCCCCTGCTCCTCAGGGTTCTCGTGCTGTGGATGAGTATTATCAGTCATCAAAACCCTCTGCTGCTACAAATACCACCCATCCTCCCCGTCCCGAGCGACAGGCCACTACTCAGTCGCACGTAACTACAACCTACCCTGCTGGCCCTCGTAGGCAACAGAGTGGATACGTGCCAGGCTCACCCCTATACTCAAGTGCACCACCACGGACTTCACCGTCACCGCTGCCGCAGAACAATCAGTATATGCCTATAGCTGCCTATCAGGACCCCCATACCGCTTCTGGCCGTAAGTATGAACACATAATTGGGCATATCGCCATGCATTCCTTGCCTACACTCACTTGCCTCTTTTGTCTCTAGATCACAATTCAATAGCACACGGCCAACACCCCTCATCATCGTCATATAACAACTACTCACCGCAACTCCAATCTCAAACATCACATTACGCCCAACCCTCATTCAATCCTGACATCTATAACAGCACAGGCATTTTGAACAGTACTTCTCCACCACTGCGACCCTCCGCAAATCCCAATCCTTATACGGCGCCTTCCTCGAACTTATACATGCCTTCTACCACATCTAACCCCTATACCTCTTTCACGTCTCAGCCTCCGCGGTCCTATGGAACTCAACGTCAATACACCTTAGGAGGTGATGGTTATGGTAGGAATTACGATCCACTCTTGCCGGAGGAAAACAATCCTCATCTTCCCTACCTGGGAGCGGGCGTATCGCCTGGCGCATATCCGACACCTATCAACGTTAATACTGGGTATACAGCGCCGTCGTCAACAAGTCCTACCAAGGGATACCAACAGCCATCGGCACAGCCGCAACCTCCGGAAGAAGCACCTCCTGGCTATGATGCTGGGACTGCAGGGGTAATTGGATATTGGGGGAAACAATAATTTTCTCATTTGTGCATTGATGATACCAAACAACTTCCATATTTATTCTGATATTGCTACCTTGCTTGGGCTGATCAATAATATCCTATTCCCATCGATATACGTCTCAGGCAACCCTTTCGACACGAACGGACTTGAAGATTTAATTTATGAGCGAGGTAGTTGACTTGGGAGGCCTTTGGATCAAAAACATGGACAGGATGTCATGGATAAAGTCTGCAGCTGCAATTCCTGTAATCTCAGCTGGGGAGTATTAATACTCTGAGCTGGAAGTAAGTGCGGCCATGAACTTGCCATGATCATATGCTGGGGCAACTTCCACAATATCGGCGCCGCTATACAAGCATCTCCATGATTCTCCAGATCTTCAGTTCATCATCTGAAGGACGTACACAAAATTTAATCCTGCGAGCCCTCGGAGAATGCGTTTCACTTCACGGGTTGTCCAACCACCTGACTCGGGGGTACCAGCTGTAATATAAACGCGGGTAGGTCATTGTCCTCGTTCAGTTTGCGATTATGTATTTAATACTCACTCGCTGGCGCTAATCCTGGATCTGCACCACGACCATGAACTTCAAATTGTTGCATTCAGTGTAACTGGATCATACCTACGACGTCGATGTCCAAACTTAAATAGAAGTTAAAGGACACCAAGAGCTCCAGTGAGTCATAGACAAGGACCTCAGTCATTAGACCGCCGCACACCTGAGGTAAACTGGACTGTCCCCAATACGTTCTCTGATGTGCTTGATAATGGTGGGGATTCCGACATCATCGATATCATCAGTTGAAATGATTTGGAAACCAACTTGAACATCGTTATCCAAGTCAGCGAGACCCTGCACATTCGAAATGTGCCAGTCAATCATATATATTGCATCAAAGGATTGTAGCAATAAACTTACGGTAAGCTTGCAACGTATTCCGGCGTGAACACTATTGTTGGCGATGAGACCTTCTTCGTTGGCAAGATAAAAGAATGTGCCGTGAGTTACTCGGGACTGTTCGGTCAATTGACCCTGGTATGAGGGCCACGTATCCTGTGGGAAAAATGAGGTCTTGACAGTATCCAAGATTTTCGATGAATAAATCTACCAGATGTGCATCGAAATGAATTACGGATATGGGACCATAGATTTTATAAAGAGATCGAAGAATAGGGAGAACCTGGAAATAAAGTACTTATCAACATGGAACTAATGTATCACTCAGGACTGACGATAGTATGGTCTCCTCCAAGCCTGAAATCGACATATCCATATCACAAATTCTCAATTTGTGTTTGGAAAGATGCGTAAAGGACCTACGTCACGATTTTAGGTCGAATTGACCCGTCCTTTGCAACAGTACGTCCAAAATGAGCGGAAACATCCTTCTTGATTGTTCCTGGTGTTCTCGCTAAAAGTGAGCTATATGCAACTTCCATCTGATCTACAGCAAGAGCATTATCGAAAGGATTAAGGGGAACCTTTCGTACCGCCAAGATCAATATTGAGTTAGTCCTAAGAAGAAAAGGATTCTCACGTCGCCACAATCGACAACCTTTAATCCTTGGTCGTAGGGATTTATGCCCCACGCCATCGTATATCCTCTCGTTTCCCGCTGCCGCCTACTACCAGAACGAATAGCATAGGGGCCGAATCGTGCACTACAAGAATCCAAAGAGATCCGTATATCCCTTTGATATGAGCGATACGTAAGTAAAGTATGAACTCACCCTGGACGATAGGTGACGGCCGTATCAAATGGCATGCCCAGGATTGCGATATCGAAGAAGACATCCTCTCTCTCCAGACATCGGTGATATGGTAAGTGTGAGAACGATAAGGGTCCTGAAAACGGTTGGTCAACCTGAGGTCCGTATTTCTCCAGCCAAGTTGGTTCTCTCGGGGCCTGTGCTCGAGCGAAATCTGGACCATAAATGAATGGATTTTGGGTCCCAAACGACAACTCGACGTGCCCACTCTCATGATTGGAGAAGACAACTTGACTACAAAGACCAAGAAAGACAATAACTTGTTGAGCTCTCATTTTAGTGTGTTAGATAGATAGATAGATAGGGTCAAGCTGTTTCAGTGAGTTCGAAGGTATTTCCGATCAATCGCCGACCCTGACTCATGCATGACCAAGACGAAAAACGGGATGGGATATCCAATAATGACATGACCCAATATTGTACATGACCAATGGGCCATCAGTGTCTATGAATCCTAGCAACTTCACAGAGTATTGATACAGTAGCGGACGTGATCGGATATCATTGGGACGATACTGAGACGGTAGATGAAGAGAAGAGAGGACTGGCAAAAGAAGTTATATCGGTTTTCGTTGCATGATATGCGTGGATGGTACGAATGCGGACAGGTTCCTCACAACCTCCAATAAGCCGTTTATAATCCATTTTCCGAGTGTTTGGAATGCAAGGGGCAGTGAAACCCTCTGGATCATGCTCTGAATCTGTAGGCCAGTGGAATCTCTGACGACGGAAACTGACAAACTGTATTTCAGTAATATAAAGCAGGAGACTGACAGGGAACCTACCACTCGTAAGTCCACAGAGCCTCTTTCAGCTCAGAATCGCTAACCAATCCTCTCCCCATCTCATCCAGATGAGAGCGAACATAGTCAAAAATGGCGGGTCTGCAACCTAGAAGCGTGTGCATCCACTTGCAAGTGTGAAACTCGATTTCAGTCGCAGAGAGGGGAACGAACGATGAGGGAGCAATGATGATACCGAAAGGCTGGGAAGTCCCAGAGACAGTCGAATATTGATCATGAGGTAGTCGTCGAGCTGAAGCAGTGGCTGCGACGAGATCAGAATATGATATTCCCAGGCGGCCTGCGGCTTTAGCACTCTGTCGTAGAGAGAACATCCCCCGGTTAGGAATATCTTGTTCACTCTCCGGACCACCTTCCTCAAGACGCTTGTCCAGATCCCCATCAGGAAAAGTAGGCTTTTCGTCTTGGTATTTGCTACTTACCGGATCGGTCGGATGAGGAGTGAACGATGCAGGGGCGAGACTAATATTATAAGTTTGAGTTGCACTGACGTTCCCGCTCCCGAACGTATACTTGAGCAAATCAGGTACAAAATCTTTGGGTGATAGATGGACAGACCGCTTGCGCAGCATCCCAGTGAAAGTTCTTTCTACGTCCTGGGCAATTTGCCGATTGGTCACCCACTGTTGGAAATAGGCAATTGAACGACGTTGGCAGCCCGCCATTGCTAAACGGGACTCTAGTCTCGTTGTGACCTCGTCTGTGAGGGTACAATCTGAGTCGTCGACCTCGCTTCCTCTTAATGTCGGCGGACTCATACTGGAATCTATGTTGGTGGTATCAAGGCTGTAATGTCTTGTCCCAGATGTCAGACTGTCCTGTGAATGCGGGCTAGTTGTGGAGGTAACAACAGGAATGGTACCATAAGGAAAAAGCATTTCGTCGTCGATTATCTCTAGTTGTCCTCCTATTTTCAATACACGACGGGCTTCGGCTACAATAAAGCTCCATTTGTCATGAGGAATGGCGATGGTAAGATTTGCCATGCGAACAAAGTCGAAGCTCTGGTTCGGAAAAGGCAGTCTGTATTTGAGACTGAGGCTGCGGTTGAGTTGGTGCAACTAACAAGAGAATTGCTTCACGCACAAGTTACCACGCACTAATTGCACATTTGACCTTTTCTGCACCTCCGGTAGCAGGATGTCTACCAGATCAAAGCCCAAAAATTCGGCACACGGCCAATGACGGGAGGCATCGAGTAACCAATGACCTTGTCCACATCCTAGATCCAACACATGTGAAGGCGGCTTGTCGAGAGATGTACTGAATGTCGGGACGGAGGGCATGAGGTGTCGTAGCAGTAGATACGAGTATTTCTCACTGAAAATTGTTATGAGTAAGTGAGCTATGAGGTTAGAGAGAGAAAAACTAACTTTTCAAGGATGGAGGGATCATATGATTGCATGTAGACTGCATCATTCGGATATGGATGCATCATCATACTCCCGTAACGATGCCAGACTCTCTTCTTCAAATACGTATCTTCTGTGCGCGAGACCATACTGTCTTCATACTCGGGGTGTGGAGAGACATCAATAACATGGTTTAGGGAGCTCAACGACACTTTGCTCGTTAGACCGTGCCTAAGCCGTGGAGTGCACTCGTTTTTACTCTCATTGCTCGAAGATCTGTGAGATGATAGTATCCGTAAATGACCTCCATCTCTTCCTCGCTCCCTTTCTTTTCCTCTTTCTTTTGATTTGAAACCTTTTTCTCGCAGCGAATAACTTGGAAAAGACATGGAAAGCGCTATGGAATTCCTCCCAGGAACCCCCGTTAAGTATGCTTGTGATGCTTCAAAGCCTTCAGATACCACCTGCGAAAACGGCCGATAGTGACTTTTATATAATCGTGGTCGAGATGTTTTCTTCTCTCGCACTTGCTGAGGGGTCGTAGGAGACAGGAACAAAGACTGGGCAAGTAATCGTTGAGTTTCAATGGCAGCCATTTCGCCGTAGACTGGGGACCAATGTCAGCCACCTTTCGGTGTCACAGAGTTTTTTTACACACTCAAGAACGTGCAAACGATAGTTAGAGTAGGAAGTAGTAAGAGGAAGGACGGCATGATGAGCCGACAACGAGTTTGATAAAATGCACTCGTGTAGCGGAGACGCCAAGCACAGCTTACCTGTGATTGGGCAGCAACTGTCAATGTCAATACAATAGCGGAGAGCGGGTGGAGGCCATGTTTCAGAATTGCTCGTTCTCCCTGGGTCCGGCGTCCATCAGATTACAAGAATAGAATGTTTGACTGAGTCTAACCAATCTAGTTCAGACAACTTGAGGAGGGCACATCGAGTGAAAAGCCTACTTAGCGTTGTAATTACAGGAAAATAATACAGTTGACACAGGCGTTCGGCAAGTGTTAAACCCTTGGCACCCAACTGTCTACCCGGCTGCCACTGGCTAATCAGTCATCAGCTTTACGGGGTGGAGGCCCACATGGTTGAAGCATTTGCTGCCAACAAAAAATTTGACTCAGAAATTAATCTGGAGGACGCCACGAATCGCACACCTCTGTCATCTCAAATTTGACCCTTCCAATAGCTTCCCCATCCGCGATGGCCAGGTAAGAAGTGAGGGTGGGATGGCCAACTATAGATGTCAAAGTGTCTCTGTGTTGGTGAGTCACCCAGTCACTGGATTCGTTAGAGATTAAAACAAGCCCGGGTCGATTGGACTGCGTACTATTTTGAGATATCCGCATGGCCTGAGACCAACAATTAGCACACAGGAGTTCGAGCAGATCAAACTCACCCGTCCCAGTATACCTAGCATGAACTAGAGCAGTTCAGTCACCCAGCCCATCCTAGGGGTGAAAGGCCACGTACGATGTTCGAGTTGTGTGTTGGCTGTGTAACGGAGCTCTGAGGACTACGAATTGAAACTAAGTTATCAGGAACTGAACAGACTTGAGTAAGTTACCATGTTCAATGTTCAACCTTGTGTTGACGTTTGATTGTCCTCCGAAAAGTTTACGTGATGGTGGTATTTCGCGTCTACAAGGCGACGCTAATACTCAATGACAGCCGAAACGAATAAAATCAAGACAAAACTTTCAAACCTCGACGCCTTGCTCTCGAATCTCGAATCCCAACTTGAACCCATACTTTCAAAGCCCCTTCCGGAAACCATAGCTGGGTTAACGCTCATTCAGCAAGCCAAACTCCAGACCGTCCTTCCATACCTAGTTTATGACCTCGTATTCAGTGTGTTGTCCTCTTTCATAGATATATCTATGCTTACCCGATTAATAGTCTACCTCAAGGCGAAAGGTGCGGATCCAAAAACCCATGCTGTGGTGGCGGAACTTGTAGGTGATCATTGACCTGAGCATGACACGTTCATTAATGATATCAGGACCGAGTACGACAGTATTTTGATAAGATTGCGAAGGCGGAAAACCCACCGATAAGTCAGCAGCTATTCTCTTTGTCAAGTATATCTACCTCAATTCGATGTTTCTCAGGGAGGACAGAAATGGACACAGATGCCGCCAGCCGGTTTATTAAACAGGCAATTTCCGGAGTCGCGTCAAAGCCCAATACTGCTACATCTGTGGATGTGCTCCCTCGATCCGTACCCTTACCCCTCAAAATGACGGCAAAGATGATCGCAAGAGCACAATATGAGCATGCCCTCGAGAAAGAACGTCATGAAAAAGACGATGATGAGGACGAGCTTCAGGTTTACGATGAGCATGGTTCAGACTCATCTACTGACAATGTAAGAGATATATACTCAACAGAGTCCATCTCCGAAGACATGCCTACGTCATCTACATCTTTGAAACGACAGCATACTCCTGTAGATCCTGTTGCAAGTATGTTTTTAATGCTTACTTTGGTTCTTTCCACTGACCTGGGCATTAGTTTCTCATGAATCATCTTGGCTATCTAAGAAAACTAAGGACTCCGCTGTTTCGTCAGATTCCGAAAACCACAGAAGGAAGAGGAAAAAATCCGAAAACCATTAGCTATAACACGCGAGAGTACAATCGTATATGATACATAATGGTATTAATGAGATGAGATAGTCATACTATTATGATATCTTCAGGATCAAGCCTAATTGGCCCTGACTTAAATTTGCAATGTATCCATTCACATCATCTACACACAGATTATCAGGACCTTGATACATCTGGTTGACTGGCTTGCGGGCATTCAAACGGCGCAAAACAAGTTTCTTCTCCTCGTCGTTGGATGCTTCCCTGCATATTTCTTCCTCCGTCCAGATGGGTGCATTGGGTGATAAGAGCTCGGGCCGAATGCGAGCGCCAACAGCCTCAATCATTTCTGGATCGGTAGGTGCAAAAATATCTGCTTGGGATGTAAGCAAAACCATTTATCATCGAGTTCACTTTCCCACCTTTGCAGAAATCCATAGTTCTCTCTAACTCATCCTCGGAGAACTTCTTTCCGATGTCGGCTGTACCTTGGATGACTAGAGCTCCTTTGAGAACTTGTTGGTGTGCTGATTAAGGTACTCTACTTACCCGGTCTTAAAATATCGAATGCTCGATCAAAGTTATCTTCATTGATGTCCGACATGACGGCCGTCGACTGATTTCGAATCTGCTTATATGCACTCATCACCACTAACAAAAATCTATGCGATACAGTTACTATGGTAGTTCAACCAGTTAGTTCATCACCTACCTCGTGTAGGCTGTTGAGACCTTGACATCATGGAATTTCCATGCCATCTCCTCCGTACATTGCTTTTTAATGGATGCAGCAATGGAAACGGCGGCAGTCAATCCACCAAGAAGTGCTAGATGAACTCCACTTGAAAAGAATGGATCGATGAATGCTATCACCGAATGAGATAATTATCTCCTCGAAATCAGTCTGGATACTCACCAGATGCATCACCAATAATCCTATAATGGTCACCAGCATATTTATCTGCCGCATAGCTGAAATCAGAAGCACTCTGGACATGATAATATTCATCATCCTCCTTCATCGTCGCTCCATCCAGAAGATTCCGCACCCCGGGAACAAATTGGAATTGATCAAGATAATATTCTTTGAGAGAATATACTCCAGCATCACTTTTTTTACGGCCCTCGGTTTTCTTCTGTGAACTGATGGCACTGTCCATGACAATACCAACAGAGACCTAGAAATCATATCAAACGATGCTTTGGATTCAAAGTTCTATCAGTACTCACAGTTCCATTGTGCAAAGGGATAAACCATCCCCAACCGCTCTCGTCTATTTATTGATGAGTCCGTCAGCATTTGTATTTCAAAGTTTGGGAAGGATGAAGAACCCCACCTGTCAAGGACTCAAACCACGGCGCATTGTGGCGAGGCGTATCAGGCATATATTGTTGGTGATTCGTCCAGTAGGCCCAAGTGGCAATGTTATGCAAACTTTTGTTCATTTGACGATTCTTAAGGTACTGTGAAATCATCCATGGTAAAATCTACTTGGATATGTATACATTACTCACCTTCGTGGACATGATACCATTTCTACCGGATGCATCTACCAGGTATTCGAAACGGATTTGGCCGATCTCTCCATTCTTTCGCCTGTAATAAGCTATCGTCGGGCGTTTCCCCGACCCCTTCGTCTCCTCAAACATGATATCAGTGACCGTAGTTTCCTCAAAGACCCGTGCTCCAGACTCCTCTGCGTGACGCAGGAGCATGTCGTCGAACTCCGAACGGATCTATAAGCTGGTTAGACACTATAGGAACAAGTTGCTAACGTCAAGTACATACCACATTCCAACTAGCGTTCTGGATATTTCCCTGAACAAAATCTGTATCTGATCATTGTGTCAGATTGCGGTTAAAAAGTTATACTCCGCGGGGACCTACACCCCTCTCTCTTTCTCTGGTCTAACTTGACTGCCGCGCCACGCTAGTGGCGAGTTAGTATCATCATTCTCGATTCTCCGAGTCAGCACCTGCCTTCACAGTAAAACCATGATTCCGAAGCTTTTCCTCAGCCTCGATAAACCGCATAAATATATTCACCGAGGGAAGCATACTTTCACCAATATGATACCTTGATGATGTTCAGTAAAATATATAACAAAAAAAAAACAGAATTGACCGAGGAAACTTGGCTGCTTCAATGACTGTTGCTGTTATACCTTCTCTCGCCAAGACAGAGGCAGCATATGCGCCTGCAGGACCACCACCGATGACGAGAACAGAAGTTTGTGAGGGCTGACAACGAATTAGTTAACGATGTGTCAGGAGCAGTCGGAGCGTACTATTCCTATGGCCTCCATGGGAAATCTTCTCTGCTACGGTGATGTTTCCCTTATACTTATATGCGGCGAACCCAACTGCTATATATAGACCAAGTTAACCATATATGGTAATGGTATGTTGTACTAATCAAAAAAGGGTGACTCCGGATTTCATCCATTCAAACATCAGAAAAATGCCTTTTTGTTGACAAAATTGACAACGTGCCAAATTGACTTGTAATTATGAAATGAACTCAGACGAAGTCGAACAGTAGACGAGATGTGGGATTCCAGATGTTTCTCCGCGGTGTTGAACTCCATACCTAGCAAATAGAAGGGTCATTTCTCCTACCCATCTGACAGCGTGGAACTTGTCTCGATTAGTTTTACTCTCCAGTCAGATCCAATTTGAGAGCTATGCGTCCTCGAAGCTGCACACAAGTCGCTTCTGAGCGGTGACGGGTCTGGACTCTTCGATAATTTATTTACAATGTCTCACAAGCACCCTTCTACTTGACTTTCATTTTGATTTTGTCGGATACGACTTCTGATGTTCTTTCGATGTTTTGAGGTCACCCCAGATCTTGATCCCAAATCATTATTCCTAGCGTCAATCGTGTTGGAAATTCTACCAAATGTTTCATCGTCCCTCAATTCCTCCGTCTTTAATTATCTATCATCATTCCAAGGTCAAGGTGACTTGGCACCTTGACCACCGGATGTGGTATCTTCGAGCTATATCGACGTAAAAACGGTTGGGAGTTACGAGCCGTTTGTTGGGATTGAAGGATTGAAGGCGTTAGTTAGGAAGAGCTATCACTACTTCACTTTGCGTAGTGTTACAACTGCTTGTCAGTACTGCCGTTTTTACCAAGCTACACCACTGCACCTGCACCTTTATAGCTTAGCTTGTGATGTATGGTCTAAAAAAGACCAATGTTCATCATATTTCGCC